>Ga0209371_1000538_pt1 | contig 35837 bp, 35 predicted proteins | sample AgamicAtAmrz_FD_187165 | JGI IMG/M metagenome (GOLD analysis project Ga0209371, IMG submission 187165) | Agave microbial communities from Guanajuato, Mexico - At.Am.rz (SPAdes) (version 2) | ecosystem: Host-associated > Plants > Roots > Rhizosphere | place: Guanajato, Mexico | collected 2012-06-07
CTTCAAAAGTCGTTCGTCATAAAGCAGGACGCTTTGTGCCTGTCCTTCTTGCTGGGCTGATTTTAGCCGCCTGTAGCGGTCAGGGGCCGCAAACCTCAAACGTAAATATTCAGGGGCCCATTACCGGTGGGTCTGATTACTACCTGCAACAAGTGCAGCAAAGCAGCGATGATAGCAGGACAGACTGGCAATTACTTGCCATCCGTGCCCTGATGAAAGAAGGAAAGTATCCGCAGGCAGGTCAGCAGCTCAACCAGCTGCCAAGCCAACTCAGCGACACGCAACAGCAGGAATTGCTGCTGCTGAAATCGCAGTTCCTGTTTAGCCAACAGAATGTCCCCGGCGCGATTCAGCAGCTGAATCAGGTGAAAGTTGACGATCTGTCGAAAGAGCAGCAGGCGCGCTACTACGGCCTGAAAATTGCCGCTGCGCAGGGCAAAACCTCGCTGGCGCTGCTGCGCGCCTATATCGCGCAGGAGCCGTTGCTGAGCGGTGACGAGCACCAGAAAAATATCGACGCTACCTGGCAGGCCCTGACGCAGCTGCCGCCGCAGGACGCCGCCAGCCTGGTGATTAACGCCGACGAAAACACCCTGCAGGGCTGGCTGGATCTGCTCAACGTCTGGCGCGCCAACGCGCAGGACGGCGAGATGCTCAAATCCGCGCTCAAAGACTGGCAGACGCGCTATCCACAAAACCCGGCGGCTAAAACCCTGCCGACACCGCTGAGCCAAGCGCAGAACTTTACCAAAGCCTCTACCAGCACCATCGCGCTACTGCTGCCGCTGAACGGCCAGGCGCAGGTTTTCGCCAGCGCGATTGAAAAAGGCTTCAACGACGCAAAAAATGGCGCGCTGAATGCCGTACCACAGCCTGCCGCTCAGCCAGCGACGCAACCGGCCGCCGCAGAGAGTGTACAGCCCGCTCCCACTGGCGAAGCGAATACCGTCGTCAGCCCAGCTGCCGCCGCCATCACGCCAGCTGAGACACAACAGCCTGCCGACGTACAGCCGCAGCCAGCGGCAAGCGCACCCTCCAGCAGCGCGCAGGTGAAGGTGTACGACACCAGCAGCCAGCCGATTCAGCAGGTCATGCAGCAGGCGCAGCAGGACGGCGCGACTCTCGTGGTAGGCCCGCTGCTGAAAAATAACGTTGAAGCGGTTGCCAACAGCCAGACGCCGCTCAACGTGCTGGCGCTCAATGCGCCGGAACAGATCCAGAACCATCCGAATATTTGCTATTTTGCGCTTTCTCCTGAAGACGAAGCGCGCGATGCCGCGCACCATATGTGGGACCAGGGCAAACGCCAGCCGTTACTACTGGTACCGCGCAGCAGCTTCGGCGACCGCGTGGTCAACGCATTTGCGCAGGAGTGGCAAAAACTGGGCGGTACGGCACCGCTGCAGCAGCGTTTTGGTTCAACCGCTGAGCTGAAACAAGGGATCAACAGCGGCGCAGGCATTACGCTGAGCGGCACGCCAGTGAACATCCAGCCTGCCGAACCGCAGGGTGTTACCATCGCTGGGTTGACCATTCCGTCACCGCAGCAGCAGAGCACACCGCCGGAAGCAAGCGGTGGTGGCAACGTCGATTCGGTCTATATCGTCTCGACGCAGGATGAATTGCAGCTGATCAAGCCGATGATCGCCATGCGCACCGGCAGCCGCAGCGCCGCTGCGCTCTATGCCAGCTCGCGCAGCTACCAGGCGGGCGCAGGCCCCGATTTCCGTCTGGAGATGGAAGGCTTACAGTTCAGCGATATTCCGCTGCTCTCTGGCCGCAATCCGGCGCTGATGCAGAAGGCGGCGCAGTCGTTTAATAACGACTATTCGCTGGTTCGCCTCTACGCAATGGGCATTGATGCCTGGACGCTGGCGAACAGCTTTAACCAGGTGCGCCAGACGCCGGGCTTCGCCATCGACGGCAATACCGGCAAGCTGAGCGCGAATCAGGATTGCGTGATCAACAGGACGTTGTCATGGAGCCAGTACCGTCAGGGCGAGATCGTTCCCGCTTCCTGAACCGTCGGCGTCTCGGCGCCGAACAGGAACTGCGCGCCCGGCGCTATTTAGAGCGCGCCGGGCTACAGTGGGTCGCCAGCAACGTGAATTTTCGCGGCGGCGAACTGGATCTCATTATGCGCGATGGCGCATGTTGGGTGTTTGTGGAGGTGCGTTACCGGCGCGATGCGCGCTATGGTGGCGCGCTGGCCAGCATCACCCGCCTCAAACAGCAGACGCTGCTGCGTGCCGCAGCCTTATGGCTGGCACAGCGCGGCGGCAGTTTCGATACGGTGGATTGCCGTTTCGACATCATCGCCATTACCGGTACGGCGCTGGAATGGCTGCCGAATGCCTTTAATGCAGACGTTTAGAACCAGGTGGTCGTGTGCAGGACAGAATTAAAGCGTGTTTTACTGAGAGTATTCAAACCCAGATTGCGGCGGCTGAAGCGCTGCCGGATGCCATTTCCCGCGCCGCGATGACGCTGGTGCAGTGCCTGCTCAACGGCAATAAAATCCTTAGCTGTGGCAACGGTGCCTCTGCCGCCAACGCGCAGCATTTCGCCGCCAGCATGATTAATCGCTTTGAGACCGAGCGCCCCAGCCTGCCTGCGCTGGCGCTCAGCGCTGACAACGTGATGCTGACGGCGATCGCCAACGATCGTCAACACGACGAAATCTATGCCAAACAGGTGCGCGCGCTGGGTCAGACCGGCGACGTCCTGCTGGCAATCTCCACCCGCGGCAACACGCGAGACATCGTTAAAGCGGTAGAAGCCGCGGTTACCCGTGATATGACCATCGTTGCGCTTACCGGCTATGACGGCGGCGAGCTGGCGGGCCTGCTGGGTCCGCACGACGTGGAAATCCGCATCCCGTCGCACCGGAGCGCCCGCATCCATGAGATGCATATGCTGACGCTCAACTGTCTGTGCGACCTGATTGATAACACCCTTTTTCCACACCAGGAATGACTGAAGGAGCAAACATGAAAGCATTGAACGCTGTCGCTATCCTGTTAACCGCCATGCTGTTGCAGGGCTGTGTTGCTGTTGTCGCGGGCGGCGCAGCTGTCGCGACCAAAACCGCGACTGACCCGCGTACCGTAGGCACACAGGTTGACGATGGCACGCTGGAGCTGCGCGTCAGCAACGCGCTGGCGAAAGATCAGCAGATCAAAACTGATGCGCGCATTATCGCGACGGCCTATCAGGGCAAGGTGTTGTTGACCGGCCAGGCACCTTCACAGGATATTGCCAGCCGTGCCAAACAGATTACGATGGGCGTAGACGGCGCGACCGAAGTTTACAACGAAATTCGCATCGGTCAGAAAGTGACGCTGGGCACCTCTTCATCGGATACCTGGATCACCACCAAAATCCGCTCACAGCTGCTGGGAAGCGACCAGGTGAAGTCGTCGAACGTGAAAGTCACGACTGAGAACGGCGAAGTATTCCTGTTAGGGCTGGTGACAGCAGAAGAGGCGAAAGCGGCGGCCGATATCGCCAGCCGGGTCAGCGGCGTGAAGCACGTCACCACCGCGTTTACGATGCTGAAGTAAACTGCATAAAAGGGCGGCCTTAGCCGCCCTTTTTTATACCGGTATATCAATCACCAGCGCCCGCGTTGCGGTTTTCGCCCGCAGCCGGATCAGCTGCTCTTCCTGCAAAAACGCCCCGTCGCCACACGCCAGTTTCTCCTGATGATCGCCGCGCGTTACCGCCTCCAGCGAACCATGAATCGACTGCAAATAGGCGCGCGGCCCGCGCAGCGCCAGCGTCTGCTCTTCACCCGGCTCCAGCCGCAGCTGATGAATCCACACCTGCTGGCGCAGCATCAGGCTACTCCCCGCGCCGTCTGGCGAAGCGATCAGCTGAATATTTTCGCGTTCCGGCAGTGTAATTTTCTGCATCAGCGGATTTTCGCGCTCAGGACAGGCGGCCAGCCAGATCTGCATACGGGTTAAGGGCTGATCCTTGCGCAGGTTGATTTCGCTATAGCTGACGCCCTGCTGCGTGGCGAGCAGCAGCGCTTCGCCTTCGCGCGCAACGATATGGTTGCCTTCGCTGTCGCGATATTCCGCCTCGCCCTGCAGCACGATATTCAGCACGTCGACCTGCGGATAGGTGCGCGGCTGAAAGGCGGCTCCAGGCGCCAGCACTTCCTGGTTCAACACGCGTAGCGAGGCATAGCCCATAAGTTTGGGATCGAAATAGTGACCAAAAGAGAAACTGTAGCGCGCCTGCAACCAGCCGAAATCAGCCTGGCCGCACGCGGACGCACTGCGTGTCGTTATCATAATTACCCTCCAGCTCGCTGCGGCAGAGAGCGGCCGCAGACTTGATACCCATTATGGTAAAAGGCTGGACGCCGTATTGTTAGCCAGTTAATCTGCCGTGCATATTCAAATTTCCTGAAAGAGAGTTCGGATGGCTAAAGAGCGGGCCTTAACCCTTGAAGCGCTGCGCGTCATGGATGCAATCGACCGTCGTGGCAGCTTTGCAGCGGCGGCAGATGAGCTGGGGCGCGTGCCTTCGGCGCTCAGCTACACCATGCAGAAGCTGGAAGAAGAGCTGGATGTGGTGCTGTTTGACCGCTCCGGCCACCGAACGAAATTCACTAACGTCGGGCGTATGCTGCTGGAGCGCGGGCGCGTGCTGCTGGAAGCAGCGGATAAGCTCACCACCGACGCCGAAGCGCTGGCGCGCGGCTGGGAAACGCACCTCACTATTGCCACCGAAGCGCTGGTGCCCACCGAGGCGCTGTTCCCGCTGGTAGAGAAGCTGTCGGAAAAAGCCAACACCCAGATCTCGCTGGTGACGGAAGTGCTGGCGGGCGCGTGGGAACGGCTGGAGCAGGGCCGCGCCGATATCGTGATCGCGCCAGATATGCACTTCCGCGCCTCGACCGAAATCAACACGCGCAAGCTCTACACCATGATGAGCGTCTATGTTGCCAGCGCTGACCACCCTATTCACAACGAGCCGGAACCCCAGTCGGAAGTGACGCGCGTGAAATATCGCGGCATTGCGGTGGCCGATACGGCACGCGAGCGCCCGGTGCTGACGGTGCAGCTGCTGGATAAGCAGCAGCGTCTGACGGTAAGCAGCATGGATGACAAACGCCGTGCGCTGCTGGCGGGCCTGGGTGTCGCGACTATGCCCTATTCGCTGGTAGAACAGGATATTGCGGAAGGCCGACTACGCGTCGTCAGCCCGGAATATACCCGCGAAGTCGATATTATTATGGCATGGCGACGCGACAGCATGGGCGAAGCCAAAGCCTGGTGCCTGCGCGAGATCCCGCGTCTGATGGCGAAAAAAAGCTAAGCGCGCCCGTTTGCTCCAGTCTTGCCTGACGGCTGGAGCGACATTTCACAATTTACCCAGGCACTCAATCGCCACCGCCTTAAATCCGGCGAAATCCTTACTATCGCGCAGCCGCGGCATCGCCCTTTCGCGTAGAAAGGTGACGAACAGGTCATAGATCGCCATTGCCTCTTCATATTCGCTTTTGCTGATCGCCAGCAGGAAAATCACCGAGGCGGTGTCTTCGCCCCATGCAATGCCCTGCGGGGCCAGCACGGTATAGACCACGGTTTTCTTCGCCAGCAGGCCGAGCGAGTGCGGCAAAGCGATGCCCTCGCCCAGCATGGTGCTGACAATCGCTTCGCGCTCCTCCACCGAAGGATAGAAGCTCTCATCGACGTAGCCTTCCGCCTCTAAGCGATCGCACAGCTGGCGAAACAGCTGCGACTGCGTCATCGGCTGGTCGACAATCAGGAAGTGCTGTTCATCGAAAAATTTCTCCAGCATGTAAGGCCGCGTGCGATCCACCAGCACCAGCTTGCCGATCTGCTCAAGCTGAAAATTGGTGGGAAACGGCGACATCACCACCACCGGTTTCTCCTTCTCGCTCAGCCGCGTCGTGGAGATAACAAAATCTTCGTCGATGCGCACGCGCGCTTCATATTCGCGCTGCGACAGCCGTTCCGTGACCTGTAGCTGTGGATATTTGCGCAGCAGCATCGCTTCTATCATGCGCAGCGTTGAGTTGCCGCTGTCGCACACCAGCAGCACCTGCGGGTGGCGCTGGTAGCCGACGTCGTAGTGGCGCTCCAGCCCGACGCCGATATGCAGCACCAGAAAGCCGATTTCGTTTTCGCTGATCACGTATGGCGTGTATTTGCCCCAGCTCGACACCGCCGCCAGCGTCACGTCGTAGGCCATGGGATAGTGCTGTTTGATGTTGTCGAGCAGCGGATTGGGAATATGGATCTGGTAACGCACGCGGGTAATCATGGTTTTAATATGCGTCAGCAGATCGGCGCGCAGCTGCTCGTCGCCCTGTAAATGGTAGTTGTAGTGCGTATTGATATAGCTCAGCAGATAATCCACCAGCGCGTCGGCATCATCGGCGTTAATGGCGCTCGGCGCAGCCTCCTGAATCTGGCGCGCCGCGATATTAACCCGCAGCCAGCTCTCTTCCGCTGGCGAGACCGGTTTGCCCACCAGCGGCCGCAGCAAATTGATCAGCTCGTGCGCCGCCTCACGCACGTCCAGCCCGACATCTTCCGCGCCGGGATCGCTGAGCGGGTAGCCTTCGCTGATGCGCCGCACCGCGACGGCACAATAGAGACGCAGATAGCGCTCGCCCTCATCGCTCAGGCGCACGTTATGACGCGCCAGGCACTGTTGCAGCAGCGGGCGCAGCGTTTCCAGAATGCCGCTGTGCAGCGCTTCGACCTTGATCAGCGGGCTATCAGCCTGCTCCTGATCGATCTGCCACAGCAGATCGGTTAAGCAAGTACGGATCGCCACCTCGCTGCCAAACAGTTTCATGCCGTAATGGGGCTTGCTTTCGATATTCAGGTGGTAGCGCGCCAGCCATTCGCGCACGTCGGTCATGTCGTTTTGCAGCGTGGCGCGGCTGACAAACCACTCTTCCGCCAGATCTTCCAGCTTGAGCGACCAGGCCGCAGTCAGAAAACGCGTCAGCATATAGCGTACGCGTTCTGTAGAAGTCCGCGGCACGCGCAGCGGCGAACGGCTTTGCAGCTCCAGCCGCTGGAAGCGCAGCGCGTCATCAATTTTTAGCTGATAGCCTTCGCCGCGGCTAAGCACAAACTGCGCGCCATACTCTTGCAGCAGGGCATTGAGCGCGCTGATATCGGTGCGTACGGTGCGCGTTGAAATGTCGAAGCGCCGCGCCAGCTCATCCTGAGGCAGCGTTTCGTTTTGCAGGGCGTCAAACAGTTGCGCAAGGCGCTGGTTAGGAAATCTCAAGGCGGTCTACCTGTTGCAGCGATGGCATTAGCACAGCGGAAACATCCAGCCTACGACGAACGGCGCATGCCGTCCAGGCAAGCGCCGACGCCCTGTGAAGCGCGCCGACGTGATTATCATTAAGGCAGCAGCTTTTTGCAGATTGCCAGAAGCTGGCGCACATCTTCCACGCGCGTGTCGCCGCTGGCCGGGTCGATGATAGAGCTGTAAACGTGCGGAATGATCTTGCTGACGCCCGCTTCCAGCGCGATCGCCAGGATCGCTTCAACGTTATCAAGATCGATGCCGCCCGTCGGCTCCAGCCAGAAGTCGTGCGCCGCACACGCCTCGGCGACGGCACGGTATTCGTCGACCGACTTCAACCCGCCCATCGGGAAATATTTCACCGAGCTGCCGCCCATATCCTTCAGCAGCGCGATGGCACTGTCGACTGGCACTACGGCGTCGCTGCTCTGCGCGCTCAGCGGGCCGGTGGAGATTTTCACCCTACCTGGCGTGCCGGTCGGGGAGATCAGGCCGTTAACCACGGTTTGCGACTGGCCCAGCAGCGCGCGGCTGGTGCCGACGCCGGTAAAGACCTGGTTAACGTGCTGCGGTTGCAGCACCGCTGAAATCTCGCTCACCATTTTTGACTGGCCAGGATCGCCCGCGCCGAGCCCCACCGAAAGCGCGTTATCGATCAGCGCGGCATACTCGCGCATATCAGCGATCGCCGCCTCGTTGCTGCTGTAGTTCTTCGACAGCACGCCCACCAGCACATGCCCTTCTGCCGCTTCCCAGATAGCGCGCGCATTGGCTTTGGAACCGGCCAGCACGTTAAGGCACAGGCGATCCTTGTAGAAATTAGGGGTTAGCGTCATGCGGTTTTTCCTCCGTTAAGCAGCGCCTGGATTGAGGTGAAAATGGTGTGCAGCTGCTCCGTGCTGACGCTGCGCACGTCCGCCTCGATAATGCCTTCATTGGCTTTGTAGCCGCGAAAATAGATGGCGGTGTCGCCGTTCTTCAGCGCCTGCACGATATCGCCGGTGCGCTGGCCGATGGCCGCCTCGTCGAATTTGATCTCGGCGCGGGCGATATCGCGTCCCGCCGCGTCCCATACCACGCGTGCGCTGACGCCGTGCAGCTGGTTGAGGTTGTCGATAAAGGGCGTCATCTTCTCCACCATCTGCGCGCCGCTGGTTTTTTCCAGGTGCAGATAGTTTTCAATCGCCTGCGTCAGGCCAAGAATGCCCTCTTTACCGACTTTCATCGCCCGGCCGATGCCGTTACTCTGGCGTTTCACCCATTCAACGTACTGCTGTCTGCCAATCACCAGCCCGCTGGTCGGCCCTTCAATCGCCTTCGCGCCGCTGTAGATCACCAGATCCGCGCCGTACTGGTAGTAGCACTGCAAATCTTCCTCAGCGGCGGCATCGACAATCAGCGGTACGTTATGTTTGCGCGCCACCACGGCTGCCTGCTCGACGCTCAGATGGCTTTTCTGCACGCAGTGATGGGATTTCACATAGAGGATGGCAGCGGTCTGCGGCGTGATCGCCGCCGCCAGCTGCTCAGGTGAGCACTCATTGCTGTAGCCTGCTTCCACCAGACGACCGCCGCCCAGCGCGACCATGCTGCCAACCGGCGCACCGTAGTTAACGTTATGGCCTTTCGGCACCACGATGTCATGCGGCACGTCCAGCGGCGCGGCGTGCAGGTTGTCCAGCAGCCAGTCGCTCTCTTTGACGATGACCGCCGCCACGCACTGTGCGATCCCCGCCGAGGCGCAGGAGACTACCACCGCGTTTTCGACATTCAGCAGCTGCGCGATATATGCACCGGTTTTATTGACCAGATCTTTCATTTCGAAGTAGTGGCTAAGCCCGGTCTGCACGGTATCAACCACATCCGCTGACGGCGTAGAAACGCCGAGGATGGTCATGCGCCCCGAGGCGTTAATGACCGGCTTCAGGCCATATTTTTCATAGATCGAAGACATTGGCTTTCCCTTCTTCTGTCAGGTACCACTCGCCCGCCACAATGGCGGCCAGCGGCGTAAGATGTTTTTCCCCGGTGACCTGTTCGCCTTCCGAATCCACGAACAGCCGGGGTTCTTCTGCCACGCTAAAAATGGTCAGGTCGGCGTCGAAGCCCACCTCAAGACGCCCTTTGCGCGCCAGGCGCAGCCCTTCCGCCGCTTTCCAGGTGACACAGTCGATGACCTGCGGCAGCGTCATGCCAACGCTGAAGAACTTCGACATAACGTGCGCCAGGTTATGCACCGGACCGTTGAGGCGGTTGCGGCAGTAGATATCTGAGCTGATGGTGTCGGGCAGAATGCCCTGCGCGATGGCGACGCGCGCCACCTCAAAGCTAAAGCTGGCGCTGCCGTGGCCGACGTCCATTTTGACACCACGCGCAATGGCGTTTTGCACCGAGGCTTTGAGTTCACCCTGCGGCGTCAGCACGCGGTTGGGTTTGCCGTTGAAGCAGTGGGTGATGATGTCACCCGCGGTCAGGCGATCGGCGATCTCCGCCAGATCTGGCGGATTGTTGCCGATGTGCACCATCAGCGGCAGATTCCCGACCTGTTTCTGGATCGCTTTGGCTTTAATCAACGGCTGGATGCCGTTTTCACCGACCACGCTGCTGCTCATACGCGCTTTCAGGCCGACGATAAAATCAGGCAGGCGTTTTACTGCTTCCTGCACCGCGTCGCCGTCGATCTGCCGCATATCCGCCAGCTCGTTCTGCGTTACGATGCCGGTGCGGGCAATATTGATCAGCGCATGGACCTGCGTCGTGGCGCTGCGGGTAAGGGCATAAAAATCATCAATATGATCCGCGCCGGTACTGCCCGCGTCGATCACCGTCGTGACGCCCGTCGCCACGCCGATCGCGTCAGCTTCATCATGGTAGATCGGGGATTTGGGGTAGCAGTGAACGTGGGAATCGATCCAGCCTGCGCTGACGTAATAGCGCCCGGCCAGATCGCGTTCGCTTGTTGCTTCGCCCTGCACGCGGCCGCCGATAGCGGCAATTTTGCCGTCCTGAAGAGCGATATCGACCAGCCGCTCATCCGTCAGCCGCACGCGGCGAAGAATCAGATCGAACATAGTAACTCCTTAACGCGGCGGCCCGATGCCAGGCCGCCGTCTGCATCAGATCGCGACCGGAAAGATCGCGCCGAGGATCATGGCACCGAGGATTGCACCACCGGTGATCGGCTTGTTCCACAGGTAGAACAGCAGCGCGCCGAGCAGCGAGCCCAGGCCGATAGGAATCGAGGCCGCCATCGCAGAGAGAATAATCAGCGGGCCCAGGAAGCGGCCAGAGGCGTTGCCCGCGCCCATCATCACGTCTGCACCGTAGGTGGAGTCGCTCTGGTTGATGGTGAACTTACGCGCCAGGATGATGACGTAGCCGATCGCCAGGCCAATCACCAGGCCCGTCGCCAGCGAGGCAGCAAAGTTAGCCACTGGAAAGACGATGCCCGCGCCCAGCAGCAGCGCCGGTACGCCGAGGCCAACGCCGGTCTGGATCGCGCCGCCGATGTCGAGGATCCCCACCAGCGAGCCTTCAATGATGCGCGCAAACAGGAAGCTTGCGCCGAAGGCCGCCACCGCGCCGTAGACGCCGGTTTCCATGCCAGCGCGCAGCATCGAAACAAATGCCACCTCGTTGAACGCGCCGATGCCGTAGAGGTAGTACATATGCGTACCGGCGAACACGCCCGCCGAGAGCAGGCCGACAAAGATCGGGAAAGACCAGTCGGCGTACCAGAAGCCTTTATTTTCAGTCATGTCGATAGCCTTACTTGCCGCTCAGGGAGTTATGGATCATGTCGAGCCAGCCGGGAATGCCTAACTGGAAGGATTGCAGCAGCTTCATATCAAAGCCGCGGAAGAAACCGCTCAGCACGAACAGCAGCACGATCGCCACCATCATTACTTTGGTGACCTTGTTCCAGCCGCTCTCTTCCACGCCTTTACCGATCAAGATGCCCAGCACCAGGCCCGGCACGGCGTTGCCCATTATGAGCTGCGCCAGGCCGCCAAAAATCGTTGCCCAGAAGCCCGATTTTTTACCGGCATCAATCGCCGCCAGCCAGAAGATCACCGGCATCACGGTGTTCACCAGCAGGTTCGCCGCAGGAACCAGTACTTTTACCGCGGTGACCTGCAATGCAGCCGGTACGGCTGAGGCGGTCGAGTTGAGGAAGGCCACCACGATCATGCCGATGATGCCGCAGGCGATAGCCATTTTTTTCGGATCGTGCAGGGTTTCAGCCAGGTTGCGGTTTTTCACCATCAACGCCGCCGCGCCCCAGTTAGGAATGATGCGGTGGTCGACGTCCTGCGTGAAGGAGCCTGCCGCAACGGAAGATGCCCAGGCATTGAAGAAGAAGCCGAGACCAAAGGAGAAATGCGAAGCGGGATCGCCCTCGCACGAGTTGAGCTCGCCGAGGGTACGGAACGCGCCCATGCCCTGCGACGTTGGCGCATGGAACATACGTGCCGCACCGGCACCCACGCCCACACCCACCAGTCCCCCAATGATCAACGACTTAAACAAAATAATTAAAAACATGTTTTTTTACCTTTGTTGTCGTCTGTTTTTAAGGCGTTGTCGTGAATGCCACCTGCCCGGTATCGATCACGGTAACGCTGACGGAAATCTCCAGCTCTACGCTGTAGTTCCGTCGCTGGCGCGCCAGGAAGAAGAACAGGAATTTCTCCGTCTTAACGCTCTCCTGCGCGCGCAGCACCCGGACATCAAGGGGTTCAATGCGCAGCAGAATCTTTTGTGTCGCGCGCAGAACCTGGTTCTGCACGCGACTCAGGGCATCGGCAAAGGCTTTTTCTTTGCTGTCGCCTTTGCCCTGCACCGTCACCTGAGTAACGTATTGTTCTTTCATCATTAACTGCCGTGCTTCTTGTTCCAGGCCTGCACCAGCCGCTCGCCTAGCTCTTCTTTGTCCATAAAGCCAAAACCAAGCACGTTGGCCCCTTCATTGATGGCGGTGACGCCTTCATCAATGGAGCGCATACCGTGCCGCGCCTTGTAGCCATATTTGTTCTGCGCGGTGATCGCCCCGGCACCGCCGCTGCCGCAAAAGGAGATGCCGAAGTCGGCATTTTCTGCCTTCATCACATCACCCAGCTTCATATCTGCCGCGACGCCCGGCACCACGACGGCACGTCCACCCGCTTTTTCAATACCAGCGGCAACTTTCTGTCCTTTACCTAAACGATCGCCAATTACTACGGTTACCATAATCATTTCCTCATTTAACAATCAGTTAGAACGTGCCACTTCTATATGGACGGAGAGAAGCCAGGCTTCTTCGCGCGGCAGGTTGCCGAACAGATCGACCACCTGCTGCGCCAGCTGCATGGTTTCTGGCGAAATATCCTCAAACAGCTCCGCCTCTACCTCTGGAAGCGGCTCGCCGGTCAGCGAACGCAGCGCCATGGCGCGAACGTGTGACGCTAGCATTTGCTGCTGCACCGCGTTCGGCTCTATATCGTGTTGGGCATAGATCGCCGCGATTTGCGTCATGACCTTGTCGGCCAGAACCTGAATCTCTTCCGGCGTTGCCTGCTGTACCGAAGCTCCGTTACTGCTCACCTTGCTACTCCTGTTCACGAAAATTCGCGTTGCGAATAAATTACGGCCAGACGCAACGTAAGTGCAGACGCACTTTTTCCGCATCAAAGTGGAAATCGCAGGGCAAGCTGTGCGCCAGATCGCAGGATGCATGGATTGTGTGATACAGGCCGCTTTATGCACGCCTTGTGGCAGAAATGGCTTTCAGAAGGGAGAAGCATGCAGGCTAGCGCGCACGCGACGCAGCGACAGCGCAAACTGATAAGAAAATATGATGATGGAAAGAGGCCGGCCGCATCGACCGGCAAGCGTGATTAGCGGAATTTCTTGTGGTTGGCGTTGCGGATGTCTGCCAGTTTTTTCGCTTCGGTTTTCGCGCCATCCACATTGTTGGATTTCGCCAGCTCGTTGACCACGTCGATCTGCGCAATCAGCGAGTCCAGTCCCGCGTGGTAATCCTTGATCTGTGCGCTGTCTGCCGGCTGGCCTTCCAGCTTCTCCGGCGTCGATTTTTTCGCGTCTTCTGCTGCCTGGCGCATGTTGCTTAGCGCCTGCTGCATCGCCTGCGCATCGCTGGTTTTCATGACGGTGTTCAGGCCGTCTTTCAGCGTATCCATATCTTTTTCGAGATCCGCCGCATAAAGGCTGGCGCTTCCAGACAACAAGGAGAGAGCTAACATTGCAATCACATGCTTACGCATCGGTATGTCCTTTTTATTGTGGGTAAAAAAAAAGCAGCCAGAGCGGCTGCTTTCAGGAAGCGAGTTTTATTATTGTCCGGCGATTTTCATCTCCGGCAGCAGCACCGAGCCACATTGTATGTTGCTGCGGGTTTCAATGTCGTTACCCACCGTGACGATATTACGCCACATATCCTTGAGATTTCCTGCAATAGTGATCTCGCTCACAGGATACTGGATTTCGCCGTTCTCTACCCAGTAGCCCGCCGCGCCGCGCGAATAGTCGCCGGTAATGGCGCTTACGCCCTGGCCCATCAGTTCAGTCACCACCAGGCCGCGTCCCATCTGCTTCAGCAGATCGTCGAAGCTACTGCCCTGACCAGCGATACGCCAGTTGTGGATACCGCCTGCGTGGCCGGTGCTCTTCAGGCCGAGCTTGCGCGCCGAGTAGCTGGTCATCAGCCAGGTTTGCAGCACGCCATCTTTGATAATGTCACGCGCCTCGGTGCGCACGCCTTCGCTGTCGAATGGCGTCGACGCCAGACCTTTCAACAGATGCGGCTGCTCATTGATCGTGAGCCATTCCGGCAGGATCTGCTGGCCCAGCGCATCCAGCAGGAAGGTGGATTTACGGTAAACGCTGCTGCCGCTGATGGCGCCGACCAGGTGGCCGAACAGACCCGTAGCGACTTCAGGCGCGAAAATCACCGGCGCTTTCATGGTGGACAGCTTGCGCGGCGCAAGGCGCGACAGCACACGACGCGCGCACTCTTCGCCGACCCAGTCGGGGCTTTTCAAATCCTCGAAGGCGCGGCCAATGGTGTAGGCGTAGTCGCGCTCCATGTTCCCGTCCTGCTCGGCGATAACGCAGCTGGAGAGCGAATGGCGGCTGGAGCAGTAGCTCTGCATCATGCCGTGGCTGTTGCCAAATACTTTGATGCCGACGTGGCTGTTGAAGCTGCCGCCTTCGGTATTGGTGATGCGCGAATCCGCCTTCAGCGACGCCTGCTCCGCCTGCGCGGCCAGCTCGATGGCGCGATCGGCGTCGATCTCCCACGGATGGTAGAGATCGAGATCCGGCGCGTCGAACGCCAGCAGATCGGCATCCGCTGGACCCGCGTAAGGATCCGCTGAGGTATAGCGTGCAATGTCGATCGCCGCCTGAACGGTGCGTTTGATCGCTTCCGGGCTGAGATCGGTAGAGGAGGCGCTGCCCTTGCGGTTCTGATGATAAACGGTGATGCCGAGCGCGCCGTCGCTGTTAAACTCGACGTTCTCCACTTCGCCGTAACGGGTGCTGACGCCGATTCCGGTGGTTTTGGTCACTGCCACTTCCGCGCCGTCGGTACTGGCCTTCGCCAGATCCAGCGCCTGCGCCACTGCCTGTTCCAACACTTTTCGCTGTTCTGCAACCTGAGTAGATACGTTCATCGGCCTGCCGTCTAATCTTATGTATGAAAGTTTTGAGTCTATCAGAGTCAGAGAACAATTTCGCAGTCACCCGATAAACTGATAGGATTAGCCTCTTTTTTTAGGGGAGCCCAGAAAATGACCAAACAGCCCGATGAGTGGCTCGACGATGTGCCGGATAATCAGGAAGAAGAAGATGAAGAGATTATCTGGGTCAGTAAAAGCGAAATTAAACGCGACGCTGAAGAGCTAAAACGCCTGGGTGCCGAACTGGTCGATCTGGGCAAGAACGCCCTGGAGAAGATCCCGCTGGATGAAGAACTGCTGGCCGCCGTCGAGCTGGCGCAGCGCATCAAGAAAGAGGGCCGCCGCCGCCAGCTGCAGCTGATCGGCAAAATGCTGCGCTCGCGCGACGTCGATCCGATCCGTCAGGCGCTGGACAAGCTGAAGAACCGTCACAACCAGCAGGTTGCGCTGTTCCACAAGCTGGAAGCGCTGCGCGATCGCCTGATCGAACAGGGCGACGAAGCGATGAACGAAGTGATTACGCTCTATCCGCACGCCGATCGTCAGCAGCTGCGCAGCATGATCCGCAACGCGCAGAAAGAGAAAGCGGGCAATAAAGCGCCTAAATCGTCACGTCAGATTTTCCAGTATCTGCGCGAGCTGGCGGAAAGCTAAGCCACGCCGAGGCGGGCAAAGCTGCCCGCCAGAACAGCGGTTAACGATAGTTGTAGAGAATGCCGGCGCGCAGACGCAGCTGGCGTTCGCTGGAGGTCGACGCGCGGCCGATATCGCCGAAGGTAACATAGGGTACCCAGGCGCGATCGTTGCCGAGCGCATAGTCGAACTGCAGCTCCTGCTCATAATCATCGTGCTTATTGGCGAAAAGCTTCGCGTCCGCATGCTTATAGACCAGCTTATAGGCCGTGGTCAGCCGATCGCTTTTATTACGTAAATAGAGGTCGAAACGGTTAGCGGTGCGATGACGATCGATATCGCAATAATAATAGCGGAGAGAGTAGAGAGATCGGTTTCAAATATTAACGCGACCGTCTGGAAAAAAAATAAAAAAACAGGCCAGCGCTGATGGGAAATAAAAAGGCGCCCTGACATGGGCGCCCGATGCGTTAAGCGAGTCGATCCAGCAGCTTTTGATGAATGCCGCCAAATCCGCCGTTGCTCATAACGAGAATCGAATCGCCCGGCTGGGCGGCTTTCGCTACCATTTCCACCAGCGTATCGATATCGGCGCTCCAGTGCGCCGGCGGCATACAGGCTTCCGCCACGTCGGAGACCTGCCAGGGAATATGGTGCGGCTGGAACAGAAACACCTCGTCCGCGCGCGCCAGCGAAGGCGCCAGGTCGTTTTTGCTCACGCCCATTTTCATGGTGTTTGAGCGCGGTTCCAGCACCGCCAGAATACGCGCCCGGCCGCCAACTTTGCTGCGCAGCGCCGATAAGGTCGCCAGAATCGCCGTCGGGTGATGGGCGAAATCGTCATAAACCTTGATGCCGTTGACGTTGCCACGCAGCTCCAGGCGGCGGCGCGCATTGATAAAGCTGTCGAGCGCCTGCGCCGCGTCTTCAGGTTTGACGCCAACGTGACGCGCAGCGGCGATCGCCATCAGGCCGTTATGCATGTTGTGCTCGCCCACCAGCGACCAGTTCACCTCGCCGACCCTTTCGCCGTCGAGCAGCACTTCCCAGCGCGAGGCGTCTGGCACCAGCTTCTTCGCCTGCCAGCGGCCGCCCTCGCCGACGCTCTCCTGCTCGCTCCAGCAGCCCATCGTCATCACCTGGCGAATGTTGTGATCGTGCTCTGGCAGCAGGATTTTGCCCTGGCCCGGCACGATGCGCACCAGATGGTGGAACTGCTTCTGGATGGCGCGCAGATCGTCGAAGATGTCCGCATGATCGAACTCAAGATTATTGAGAATCAGGGTGCGCGGGCAGTAGTGAACGAATTTGGAACGCTTGTCGAAGAAGGCGCAGTCATACTCATCCGCCTCGATGACGAAGAATGGACTTTTTCCTAATTTTGCTGAGACGTCGAAGTTGCCGGGCACGCCGCCGATGATAAAGCCCGGCTCCAGTCCGCACGACTCCAGTATCCAGGCTACCATACCAGAAGTGGTTGTTTTGCCATGAGTTCCTGCTACCGCCACCACCCAGCGATCGCGCAGCACGAAGTCATGCAGCCACTGCGGGCCGGAAAGGTAGGGAATGTTGCGCTCCAGCACCGCTTCCACACAAGGGTTGCCGCGCGTCATGGCGTTGCCGATGATAACGAGGTCCGGCGCGGGGTCGAGCTGAGAGGCGTCATAACCCTCTGTTAATTCAATGCCTTGCTGCTCGAGCAGCGTGCTCATCGGCGGGTAAACGTTGGCGTCCGAACCGGTCACCTGATGGCCAAGGGAACGTGCCAGCATCGCCAGACCGCCCATAAACGTGCCGCAAATCCCAAGGATATGAATACGCATAACGAGATCCATTACTCAAAAGTTCGGCGCACAGTGTAACCCCGCTCGCAGACTTAAGAAACGGATTAGGACTATGGTTTTTGAAGTTCATTCGGCTAAACTGCGTACGCAAACGTTGGCGGTTTGCCAGGCAGGCTGCCACTCCATCGAAGATTCAGGGAATGTGTTATGAAAACGTTAGGCGAATTTATCGTCGAGAAACAGCACGACTTTCCTCACGCTACAGGTGAACTGACGGCGCTGATTTCCGCTATCAAACTGGGCGCGAAAATTATCCATCGCGACATCAACAAAGCCGGTTTGGTCGATATTCTCGGTGCCAGCGGCGTTGAAAACGTTCAGGGCGAACAGCAGATGAAGCTGGATCTGTTCGCGAACGAGAAGCTCAAAGCGGCGCTGAAAGCGCGTGGCATCGTGGCAGGGATTGCATCGGAAGAAGAAGACGAATTCGTAATCTTCGAAGGGGTAGAGCACGGTAAATATGTGGTATTGATGGATCCGCTGGACGGCTCTTCCAATATCGACGTCAACGTTTCTGTCGGCACCATCTTCTCTATCTATCACCGCGTCAGCGCACCGGGTACGCCGGTCACTGAAGCTGACTTTATGCAGCCAGGCAGCAAGCAGGTTGCTGCGGGCTATGTGGTGTATGGCTCCTCAACCATGATGGTTTATACCACTGGCTGCGGCGTACACGCCTTTACCTACGATCCGTCGCTCGGTGTTTTCTGCCTGAGCCATGAGCGTATGGCTTACCCGCCAACGGGCTACACCTACTCGATTAACGAAGGCAACTATATTCGTTTCCCGCAGGGCGTGAAGAAATACCTGAAGTTCTGTCAGGAAGAGGATCATGACACGCACCGTCCTTATACCTCACGCTATATCGGCTCGCTGGTGGCAGATTTCCACCGCAACCTGCTGAAAGGCGGCATCTACCTCTACCCGAGCACCGCCAGCCACCCGAATGGCAAGCTGCGCCTGCTGTATGAGTGCAACCCGATGGCGTTCCTCGCTGAACAGGCGGGCGGTAAGGCCAGCGACGGCGCGAAGCGTATTCTCGACATTCAGCCGGAAACCCTGCACCAGCGCTGCCCGTTCTTCTGCGGCAACGATGCGATGGTCGATGATGTGGAGCGTTTCCTGCGCGAGTATCCCGACGCGGCGCAGTAAGCCAGACAGTAAGGGCGCGACGATCGCGCCCTTTTCTTTTACGCCGTTTCCAGCCGGAACAGCGATACCGTCGATTGCAGATGCTGCGACTGCGCTTCCAGCGATTGCGTTGCCGCCGTCGCCTGCTCTACCAGCGCCGCATTCTGCTGCGCCGCTTCATCCATCTGCGTCACCGCCAGATTCACCTGCTCAATGCCCCGGCTCTGCTCGTCGGATGCCATTGAGATCTCCTTCATTAATGCCGTGACGCGCATCACCTCGCTGGAGATCTCATCCATGGTTTCGCCCGCGCGCGTGGCCATATCGCTGCCCTCTTTCACTCGCGTTTGCGACTCCGCGATTAGCCCACGGATCTCTTTCGCCGCGTTGGCGCTGCGCTGTGCCAGGGTCCGCACCTCGTTCGCCACCACCGCAAATCCGCGTCCCTGTTCGCCTGCACGCGCGGCTTCCACCGACGCGTTGAGCGCCAGGATGTTAGTCTGGAAGGCGATGCTGTCAATCACGCCGAGAATGTCGCCGATGCGCCTGGCGCTGTCGGTGATCTCCTGCATTTTCTCCATTACATAGCACACCACTTCCGCGCCGCGATCGGCGGTATCGGATACGCTGTTTGCCAGCGTGTTCGCCTGCTGCGCATTGGCGGCGTTGAGGCGTACCGTCGCGGTAAGCTGCTCCATGCTGGCTGCCGTTTGCTCCAGCGATGCCGCCGACTCCTCGGTGCGCTGGGAAAGGTGCACGTTGCCCGCCGCCAGCTCACGGCTGCCGACGTCAATTTGCAGGCTGGCTTCACGCACCTGGCTCACCTGCGCGCGCAGCGCCTGCTGCATCTCGCCTAACGCGCGGTTCAGGCGGCCCAGTTCATTATCACCCGCAGGCGGCAGCGCATGCGACAGATCGCCCGCCGCAACCTGTTCCAGATGCCCGATGGCACGATCCAGTGGCTGCAACAGAAGACGGCGCATCAGCACCCAGGCGAGCACGAACAGCAGCAGCGTCAGCGCCACCGCCGTACCGATCAGCGCCTTCATCAACGTTTCGTTATGTGCCGCCTGCACCAGTTGCGTATCGGTTACCCGATCGGCATAGGCACCGAACGCCGCGACCGCATTGCTGTAGTTAAGGGCCAGCGTGGCGAGGTTGCCTTCCAGCACGGCGTAATATTCATCGGTGTACTGTTTTTCCAGCGCATCCATGATCGGTTTAATGCCCTGCGCCAGATAGGCGTTATAGGTTGACACGATCTCATCAGCCAGCTTTTTGCCGTGCGCCGTTACCGTTCCGGCGGCGACAAAGGCTTTCATATTCCGCTGCGAATCCTGAACGTCCGCCTGCGCCTGTTTTGCAGCGGTCGTGCCTTCTTCCAGCAGGCCAATCTCTATTTTGCGCACCGCCAGCGCGGAGGTGGCGCGCGCGCGCATCAGATCGCCGTTGCTTTGGTAGAGCGCGTTGAGTTCGATACCCTGAATGCGGTTAATGACATCCAGCGACTGATTTCCTTTATTGATGGCAATGATGCCCATCACGCTGACCGCCAGCAGCAGCAGCGTCATAAAGGCGAGTAATGCTAATAATCCTGTGCGTAGTGAGAGCTTTTTCATGATGTTTTTTTCCGTTTGCTTATAGAAAGGCAGAAAATCCAGCAGCCCTAAAACGTACAAGTTATCGGCAATTACGCAGCGAAACTTTACCGACGTTGATGGTCATTTCCCTGACGATCGCGCACGCTTACTCTCTCTTAATAAGGATTTACAGGATGAAAAAAGGTATTGCCGCAGCAGGTCTGCTGCTCTGCAGCTCCGCGCTGGCGCAGCAGAACCCCATTGATTATGCGCTGGAGCAGTGTCTCAGCGGCGCGGCCACCACCGTGGCGATGGTGACGTGCTACGGAAGCGCCCGCCAGGCGTGGGATGGCGAGATGAATACGCACTATAACCGGCTAATGAAGACGCTTACCGGCGAGCCGAAAGATAAGGTGCGCAGCGCGCAGCGCCAGTGGCTGGCGTATCGCGACAGCTGGCAGGCGGCGAGCGTGGCTTTTTTCAGCCGTACGCAGGGGACAATGGCGCAGATTTCTGTCGCCGCGCAGAGCGTCGATCTGGTGCGCAATCAGGCGCGAATGTTGCAGTCGCTGAATAAAGGCAGTTGCGCCAGTGATAGCGATTGTTGATAAATAGTGACTCACGCGCTGGCGCATGCCAGCGTATCTACATGTCTTCAGGGAGAAATTATGGCTGCGTATGCCTCTACTCTTATCCTTATCGGCCTCGCGGTCCTGAGCTATTTTGTGCATAACAGCGCGGTGACGATCTCTATTCTGATCCTGCTGGCGATCAAACTGACCCCACTGGCGCAGTTTTTCCCCTACGTTGAGAAGCAGGGTATTCAGCTCGGCATTATTATTCTGACGGTGGCGGTGATGGCGCCGCTCGCCAGCGGCTCACTTCCTGCCTCGTCGCTGCTGAAGTCTTTCGTTCACTGGCAGTCGATTGTGGCTATTCTGGTCGGGATTTTTGTTGCCTGGCTGGGCGGTCGCGGCGTCAGCTTTATGAGCGTGCAGCCCTCGGTGATTGGTGGCTTATTAATCGGCACGGTGATTGGCGTGGCCTTCTTTCGCGGCGTGCCGGTCGGACCACTGATTGCTGCGGGGATTGTCTCGCTGTTTGTCGCTGCAAAGTAAGGCGTGGAGCATTCCGAAAGGTCAAAATTGGGGCATACTTTCAGAGTCAGTTGGCTATAATAGCCGACACTCAACATATGACTATTGAAGGAATGCCCGATGAGTTTGAACCAGGTGCCTGCAGGTAAAGAACTGCCAGAAGATATCTACGTTGTCATTGAGATCCCGGCCAACGCCGATCCGATCAAATACGAAGTTGATAAAGATTCTGGCACCCTGTTCGTGGACCGTTTCATGTCTACGGCGATGTTCTATCCGTGCAACTACGGCTATATCAACCACACCCTGTCGCTGGATGGTGATCCGGTTGACGTGCTGGTTCCGACCCCGTATCCGCTGCAGCCGGGCTCCGTGATCCGCTGCCGTCCGGTTGGCGTGCTGAAGATGACCGACGAGTCTGGCGAAGATGCTAAACTGGTTGCCGTCCCGCACACCAAGCTGACCAAAGAGTACGATCACATTAAAGATGTGAACGACCTGCCGGAACTGCTGCGTGCGCAGATCACCCACTTCTTCGAGCAGTACAAAGCGCTGGAAAAAGGCAAATGGGTGAAGGTTGAAGGCTGGGATAACGCCGAAGCGGCGAAAGCTGAAATCATCTCCTCTTTCGAGCGCGCTAAGCAGAAATAATCTGCCGCAGCCGATAAAAAAACACCGTCCTCTGGACGGTGTTTTTGTTTATGCGTCTGACGGAGGTTCGTCGCGCTGTAGCCAGTCGCCGCTGGCAATGCGCTGACGTCCCTTTACCGGACGCTGGTAGACATAGAGCCATGCGCTGCCATAAGGCGTCTGCATTAGCTGGCGTTTGTACTCGCCAGCCTTAGTGCGCAATGCATCCAGCTCACCCAGCGTGGTGGCGTCGATGCGGTAAACTTCACAATAGACGGTTCCTTCGCCCGGGATCACGCCCGGATAATGGCCGAGACTGTAGAGCTCATAGCCCTCAATCTGCATATCCCCCAGCCATTGCGCATTCGTCATCCAGTGACTGTTTCCCTGTTTGCGCCGTAAACTGCCGTAGACAATTATTCGCATTGCTAAAACTCAAACTGATAGAGCACATCAAGAGCCTGATCCACACCGGATACGGCTTCCAAATAGAGTTTGGGCATCAGGCGATAACGCAAGGTCAAGGTCGCCAGTGAATCGAAAATGCCAACACCATATTTTACTTGTAGACCCGGCAGCACATAACCGCTGACCTGCACCTGCTGGCTGTCGCCAACCCCAGTGGTGTCAAGGGCAAGATTGCTGACGCCAAACGTCTCCCCGATTTTACCCACAACCTGCCCACTTTGTGCAACCCCCAGTCCGACTAACGCTGAGGTTAATGCGTTGCTGTCACCGTCAGCGCCTAATCCTTGACCTCGCAGCAAATAAGAGAGCGCCTCCTGCTGCGACATCGCCGGGTCGGAGAAGATTTCCACCTTCGGCTCATCGGCCAGACCGGTTACGCGCAGGCCAGCGGTGACGTCATCCTCGGTGGCCTCCGGGTTACGAATCGCCTCCAGGTTGATATAGGGCTGGTCCGGCGGTCCGGCAAATTGCAGTTCGCCTTTACGCACGATGAGATCCTGACCGTAAGCGTGGAAGCGGCCAGACGGAATGTTGATCTGGCCGTTCAGGCCCAGCCCGGTTCTGTCCTGCACCACTTTCAGGTCGCCGTTCAGCTTCGCCTTCAGGCCAAAGGCCGACAGGCGCACATCGTTGCCTACATGGATCACCAGGTTGCTGTTGATCGGGATCCCGGCGGTTTTCGGCTGAATCGGCTGGAGGTTCTTGTCCAGCAGCACTTCGTCCGATGAGACGCCCGTCGCGCTCTCTGGCACTTCCTGCACTGTGATACGCGCCCAGGGAATATCCACGCTGCCGTCCAGGCTGAAGGCCGCAGGCGTCGCTTCAAATACCAGATCCGGTGAGACATCCATGCGCACCATCGGCGGCACGGTAACGCGTACGCGGCTGCCCTGTGCGGCGATGCGCGCGCGCCAGTTGTCGAGCTGGCTCCAGTCCGCATTGCCGTTAAGGTTGATATTGCCCTGCGCGGTCTGTACCAGGCCGTTGAGCGTTGAACTCATGCCGTTGAACACCATGTTCAGGCTCGCGGCGGTAAGATCGACCGGCATGAAGTTGCCGTCGACGTCGACGCCCTGCAACCCAAGCTGACCAAAGATCTGCGGCTGCTTCACGCTGCCGCCAAGGCGCAGGTTGCTGTTCAGGGTGCCCTTGATCTGTTCGCCCTGCATCAGCGCTGGATTGAGCATCGCCAGCGAGATATTGCGGATATTAACGTTGCCGCCCAGCGTACGGCGGTTCTGCGGATCGCTGACCTGTACATTACCGTCAAGCTGGCCGTTATTGGCGATGCGGATCAGCCAGTCGAGATCGGCGCGGCCGTTGCGCAGCGCCGCGTTGAGGTTCAGGGTGCTGAAGTCGATCGGCAGCGTGTTGCCCTGCACATCCTGTCTCACCTTCACGCCGTTGCCCTTCAGCGAGACGGTGCCGGTTGGCAGCGCGCCGTCCGCCGTCCAGTTTACGCGCGCGTCGCCGCTGAATACGCCAGCCAGCTGGGTTTCATCAGGCAGGAACGGCTTGATCATCGCCAGGTCGAAACGGTTGAGCTGGATATGCGCGTGGCCGCTCGGGCCTGCCTCAACCGGCTCCGGCACGCAGAGCTGCGCGTTAGGGTTCTGCCAGCAGTGCGGCCCGATGGTCGCGGTCTGCTTCGCATTCAGGTAGTCGATCGCCATTGCACGCGTCAGCCGCCATTCACCTACCGGCGTGTCGAAGCGCGTATTGTTCAGCGTGCCCTGCCAGCGCTGCTGCTGGCGGTCAAAGCTGCCGTTGAGCGCCAGCTGGCCAGAAACCGGCTCACCCTGCACGTTGAGTTTCAGCTGATGCGCTTTTTCATTGCCGTCGGCGTTGAGCGTCAGCAGGCTGATGTTAAGCGCATCCTGCTTCAGCTGTTCGACGCGTAGCTGTAGCTTGCCAGCCACCTGATCGCTGGAGCGTACGTCACCGTCCAGCGTGACGCGGCGGATCTGCAGCTGCTGCCAGCGCAGCCCGGTGGCGTTGAGATCGGCCAGCAGCTGCGGTGCCTGTAGCGTGCCGCGCGCCTTGATGGTGCCTTTCGCGACGCCGCCCAGCCCCGGTAAGGCGTTATCAAGATGGGGCGCATCAATAGTGGCATCAAGATTGAGCGTGTCGCCCAGCGAGCCTTTCACATCCAGGTTGTTGCGACCCAGCACGATTTTTACGCCTGGGATATCCCACTGGTTGTAGCTGTTGCCCTTCAGTGAGCCTTCGGCGCTGACCGCATTCTGTTTGACGTTGCCCTTCAGCTGTAGCTGCGGCACGCTCATCTGCCAGCTGCCGCCGTAGAGGCTGCCGCGCGTGGCGATTTTGCCGTCCAGCTTCGCTGGCCAGTCTGGATACTGGCGCGCGGTGTTGATGCCGGAGAGCGTCAGCTCGCTGCGCCAGCTGATCGCCTTGCTCCAGTCCACCAGCGCCGTGAGATCGACATTGCCCTGTAGCGCGCCGATGCGCAGCTTGTCGAGGTTGAATTGCTCGACGTTGCCTTTGCCATCCAGCGCGATGGTGGCAGGCGGCACGCTTTCGCCTTTCACCGCCGTACGCATCGACATCACATAGTCGGTGGCTTTGCCTTTGAACTGGTAGTCGAGGTTATCCGCCTGATACTGCACCGCGCCGGTCAGCGGCCAGCGCAGCTGCGGGCTGGTCAGGTGCAGCGACAGCGGCAAACCGGCCACCGCCAGCTGCGTTGCGGCGTCAAGCTGCGCGCGTACCGGACCAGAAAGATTCAGCCCCAGTTTCAGCTCGTCGCGCATCGCGCCGTTCAGATCCAGTTTGATCTTCTCGCCTTTCAGCGGATCGACATTCGCCGTGCCGTTGAGCGTGAAATTCACCGGCCAGTTGCCCGCCAGCGTCGCGTCGCCGCTGCCGTTAAGCTGGCCGAGGTTAGAGTCGACGTCCAGCGTGTGCAGCTGTAAACGGCGGTCGGCAGTTGTCGCCTTCAGCAGCAGGCGGTTCACCGCAATGTCAGTATCGCCGGTAATGCGCAGCTGCTCGCCGAGGATCTCCTGCACATCGATATCCAGCGGCAGGCGAAAATCGGGCAGATCCGGCAACAGCGGTTTGGCGAACATCGCCTGCAGGGTTTCACCCAGCGGCTTTTCGTCCGGCTGCGGCTGCTGCACTTTCGGCTGCACCACCTCTTTGTTGGCGACGACTGCCGCTTTCGGCAACGCCACCAGTAGGCTCTGGATATGGGTTGGATTTAGCGTCAGCGCGCGATCCTGCCATTGCAGGCCGGTGGTGAAATCGAGCAGGGAAATCGCCGTGTCGTCGACTTTCACATTGATGTTGTGCAGGCCGAGATGGCGCAGAGTAATCGGATAAGGCGTGCTGAGGTTGCCGCTGCCGCTCTCCTCTTCCGGCGGTGCTTCCTGCGCTGGCGTCATCTTCTTACTGTCGACCAGCACGTTGACATCTTTCAGCGCAATATCGTTCACACATACCGATGAGTGCAGCAGGCAGTTAAGATCGACCGCCAGATGGAACGTGCCCGCATCAACGCTGACGCCAGGCATTTCATAGCGCAGCCCGCTGATCGTCAGGTTACGCCAGCCGCCATCCACCTGCTTGATCGATAAGCCCGGTACCCAGCGCGCCGCGCCGTTCAATACCAGATGCAAACCTGGCGTGGTGCCAATCAGGAACGCGACGCCGCCCAACAGCAGCAGCAGAAAAATCAGTACGCCGATCAGGACCTTTTTCCACCGCTTCATAGTTCAGGCCCCAGTCCGATATAGAATTGCAAACCATGCTCCTCGCTGTCACCAATGGGTCGGGCAATATCGAGCTTGATCGGCCCGACCGGTGACGCCCAGCGCACGCCAAAGCCCGCGCCGGTTTTGAAATTGCTCTGTTTAATGTCGTTGACCGCTTCACCCGAATCAATAAAGGCCGCGCCCCACCATTTGCCGGTAACGTTGTACTGGTACTCCAGCGAGCCAGTGGCGAGCTTCGAGGCACCGGTGAGTTTGCCGTCATCGTCGCGCGGTGAAATATCCTTGTATTTGTAGCCGCGAATACTGCGGTCGCCGCCCGCGAAGAAGCGCAGGTCCGGCGGCACTTTGTCGAAGTCGTTGGTTTCAATCCAGCCGAGATTGCCGCGCACCACAAAACGGTGCTTGTCTGCCAGCGTACGGATCCAGACGTTCTGCGCCTGCAAAATCAGGAAGTCGACGTCAGAGCCCCAGGTGGTATCGGAAACATCCACGGAATAGCGCTGCGAGTCGCCCCACGTCGGCATCAGGCCGCCGCGCGAGCGGGTGCGGTTGAGGCTGACGCCTGGGTAGAGCAGCATGGTGGTGTTGGTCACGCTGCCCTGAGTAAAGTGATCGAGGCTCCAGCGCAGGTTAACCGCCTTCTGCCAGCCGGTGCTGTTCTCCCAGTAACGCGAAACGCCAAGCGTGGTAGTGTCGGCTTTGGTGTCGTTGAGGTCGGTGCGCTTCAGGCCGCCCGAGAAGATGTAATACTGCTCCAGCGGACTTTTCAGCAGCGGCACTTTATAGCTCAGGTCGAGCTGCTGTTCGGGTGCTGAGAGATAGGCGCTGGCTGCGAGGCTGTGGCCGCTGTCATTTACCCAGGGCTTTTTCCAGGTCGCTTTTAAGCGCGGCCCAACGTCGGTGGAGTAGCCCACGCCGGTCTCAATGGTATTTTCAGTACGCGGTGAGACCACCGCATTAAGCGGTAGCACTTTGGTTTTACGTCCCTGCGAGAATTCTGGCGCAACCACCACCGAGTTAAACCAGCCGGTGGCAGAAAGGCGGCGGTTCAGCTCGGCCAGATCGCGTGAGCTGTAGTAGTCGCCATGGTGAAAAGGCACCAGGTTTTGCAGGTACTCTTCGCGGATCTGCGAGCCGGTAAAACTGACGTCGCCGAAGCGGTAGCGCTGGCCGCTGTCGTAGTCGATATCCCAGAAGGCTTCACGCCGCTCGACCGACACGCCGAGCTGGCTCTTTTTGAAGTTGCCGTCGAAATAGCCGTTACGTAGCGCCAGGTTCGAGAAGCCGCTTTTAAATTTCTCATATTCGCCGTGGTTGAGCTGCCGGCCTTTTTTTGGCGTGCCCTCTTCTACCCAGGCCCGATAGTCAGGATCGCGCAGCGCGTCGCCTTCCAGCACAATGGTGCTGCCTGCGATTTTTACCGGCTCGCCCGGTTTAACATGCGCAATCAGCACCGGCCGCCCGCCCTGCGCCGGCGCAGGACGTGCTTCAAAATCGATATCGGGCTCGTAGTAGCCGAGCGCTTTCAGCCCTTGCTCAATCGCCTCTGAAACGCGCGCACGAAAGCGGCCATCGTTGGAGACTTCGTCGGCACCGATGGTCGACAGGCGGGCACGCACATTTTTGTTGAGATCCCCGGTTAAGCCTTGCACCTCAAGGCGCACTTTCGCTGCCTCAGCAACCGGCACGGCGGCCAGCAGGCAGGTCATAAAACAGACGTGAATTCGTGGCACGCGTACTCCTGTTAATCATGCCGACCCCTATTCCGCGGGGCGTAGTTGTAGTCCCTGGATAAAAACATCGCAGCGGCGCAGTCATCATCATAGCCGCTCAATGCGGCCTGCGGCTGCGAAAAAACGTTAACTAAGCCAAATAGCGTTCCATTGTCAGCAAATGGCCGGATCGATACAACCGCTGCGCAGCATTAGCATGCGCCACTCAGACTAATCTGAGCCTAAACAGCCTGGCCGCGGCTCTGGCGGCCTTCAGGGAGCTGCTGCTATAATCACCGGCGCAGGCGTAGCCTGCTCTATTTCTGCCCCGGCGCGGTGACGCCGTGTCGACGAGGCGCAGACATTTTTGGCACGGATAGCCCAGACTGAGAGGTGAGTACAAGCGGTACGCTCTTTCCGTGCGCTGCCCAGGCCAAAAATGACAAGTGGATAACCCTTTGGAAAACCTATGTTAGATAGCTTACTTGTCATCTTACTGCTGATTGTTATCAGCGCCTTTTTTTCTCTTTCGGAAATCTCGCTGGCGGCCGCCCGCAAGATCAAACTTAAACTGCTCGCCGATGAGGGCAATATCAACGCGCAGCGCGTGCTGAAGATGCAGGAAACGCCCGGCACCTTCTTTACCGTTGTGCAGATCGGCCTGAACGCGGTCGCGATTCTCGGCGGTATCGTTGGCGATGCGGCCTTCTCGCCCGCCTTCAGCAGTTTGTTTAGCCGCTTTATGGAACCGGCGCTCGCCGACCAGCTCAGCTTTATCTGCTCTTTCATTATCGTGACCAGCTTCTTTATTTTGTTCGCCGACCTGACGCCAAAGCGCGTCGGCATGATTGCGCCGGAAGTCATTGCGCTGCGTATCATCAATCCGATGCGTTTCTGCCTGCTGGTGTTTAGCCCGCTGGTGTGGCTGTTCAACGGCCTGGCGAACGTCTTTTTCCGCGTGTTCAAACTGCCGATGGTGCGTAAAGACGACATCACCTCTGACGATATTTATGCGGTGGTAGAAGCGGGCGCGCTGGCTGGCGTACTGCGCAAGCAGGAGCATGAGCTGATTGAGAACGTGTTCGAGCTGGAGTCCCGTACCGTTCCCTCTTCCATGACGTCGCGCGAGAATGTGATCTGGTTCGATTTACGCGAAGACGAGACCACGCTGAAGGGCAAAATCGCCCAGCATCCGCACTCTAAATTTCTGGTATGCGACGGCGACATCGACCATATCGTTGGCTATGTCGACTCAAAAGAGCTGCTGCTGCGCGTGCTGGGCAATCAGAGTATGGCGCTCAACAGCGGCGTGCAGATCCGGGCGGCGCTTATCGTGCCAGATACGCTGACGCTGTCAGAAGCGCTGGAAAGCTTTAAAACCGCAGGCGAAGACTTCGCGGTGATCATGAATGAATACGCGCTGGTGGTGGGCATTATCACGCTAAATGACGTGATGACCACGTTAATGGGCGATCTGGTCGGTCAGGGGCTGGAAGAGCAGATTGTGGCCCGTGACGAAAACTCGTGGCTGGTAGAAGGCGGCACGCCGATTGACGACGTGATGCGCGTGCTGGATATCGACGAGTTCCCGCAGTCAGGCAACTATGAAACCATTGGCGGCTTTATGATGTATATGCTGCGTAAAATCCCGAAACGTACTGATTTCGTCAAGTTCGCGGGCTATAAGTTCGAAGTGGTGGATATTGACAGTTATCGTATCGATCAGCTGCTGGTGACGCGGATTGACGACCGCCCGCCCGTGTTGAATGTGGCAAAATCTGCTGAAGTGGAAGAGTAGAAAATCAGAGGGCGCCAGCGGCGCCCTTTTTATCAGTTGAACTCCGCCTGGAGGCGCAGTACCTGACGATTAATTTCGGACATCACACTCAGGTGCTGTTTGTCCTTAACGCGCGGTATCAATACTTTACCTTTGTCGAACTCGAACGCGCCTACATCCTTGATATACATCCTTCCTTTGAACAGCGTTTTTACGTATTTCGCTATTTGCAGTGGATTATAACGCTGAAAGATCTTCATACTGCCTGACTCCTTAATATCGCTAAGTACGCTTCGCCGTTGCCAAATTCGGTACGAGCCCATGAAGCGCAAAGTGTGGGTAAACTATAGAACACTTAGCGTGGATAATGTTCCGGTAACTGAACTTTTTTACTGAGTTGACACATCATTACAGAATACTCTGTTATCTCGTCGTACCAACACAGTATAAATCCAAACTTGTTAAGAAATTGTGGCATGAATAACAATCCTGAAACCTTAACAAGACAGGCGCATCATCCCCGCTTACTATTGCAGAAAAATGACCAACTGGTCGGATCACCCTGGAGATTCACAATGCGAATGGCCCATGTTCTGTTTGCGCTGGTACTACTGCCTGGTGCGGTTTTCGCCCACAGCCTGAAACAAAATGAGCGCGTCCCTGCGGTTGGCGTTAACGACAAAGGCGAGCTTCTCTACCAGCAGGATGATTTCAGCTACAAGGGCTGGAACAGCGCACAGCTGGCGGGCAAAGTACGCGTTATCCAGCACATTGCTGGACGCTCATCTGCCAAAGAGAAGAATGCCGCTGTCATTGAGGCGATCAAGGCCGCACAGTTCCCACACGATCGTTATCAGACCACCACCATCGTTAACACTGACGATGCGATTCCCGGCACCGGCATGTTTGTGCGCAGCAGCATTGAGAGCAATAAAAAGCAGTATCCCTGGTCGCAGTTTATTGTCGACAGCAAGGGCAATGTGAAGCACGCCTGGCAGCTTGACGGTGCCGGATCGGCGATTGTGGTGCTGGATAAAAACGGACGCGTGCGCTTTGTGAAGGATGGCGCGCTGACGCAGAATGAGGTGACGCAGGTGACTGGCCTTGTTCGGACGCTGCTGAAAGAGTGAAATAAAACGGGAGGCCGCCGCCTCCCGAATCGACTAGAACAGCGACACGCGGAAACCTGGATTAAGGAAGGATTCACGCGGAGCATAGTCCAGCGTTTTGCCTTTCCAGTCGTGGACGTGCGCGCCCGCCGCAATGGCGACGGCATGTCCCGCACCGGTATCCCAGATGTTGGTCGGCCCGAAGCGGGGATAGAGCTGGGCTTTTCCTTCCGCGACCAGACAGAATTTTAGCGATGAACCGATCGCCACCGTCTGATGCTCGCCAAGCTGTTTCAGATACTCTTTCAGCTCGTCATCCGCATGTGAACGGCTCACTACCACTAACGGCGGCCTGGCCTCTTGTGCATGGATCTGCGTCTTGTTCCCGCCCTCTTCTTTCCAGGCTTTGCCCTCCGCCGCTGAGTAAAGCACGCCAAGCGCGGGCGCATAAACTACGCCCAGGATCGGTTTACCCTGGTCAATCAGCGCAATATTGACGGTGAATTCACCGTTACGCTTGATAAATTCTTTGGTGCCGTCGAGCGGATCAACTAGCCAGTAGCGCTGCCACTGCTGGCGCTCGCTCCAGGAAGGCGGATCTTCTTCCGACAGTACCGGCACTTCTGGCGTCAGCTGCTTTAACCCTTGCAGGATAATATCGTGCGCGGCAAGATCCGCAGCGGTCACCGGGGAGTCGTCGGATTTGCGAGAAACGTCTACCGGCGTTTCCTTTTCATAAATCAGCATGATCGCGTTACCCGCTTCGCGCGCCAGCTGGCAAATTTGCTCTAGCATTTTTACCTCCTTATCGGTGGCAACTGCACGACCTTATCGTGCGCCACATCGTTTAAATTTTAGCAGCTACTCTGCTTCCGCCCGGCCTGCCAGACGGTAAACTCTCAATAGTTTAACAATATCAATACCATAGATTGAGAGCCGCCGCTATGCCGCGCTGTTTTCAGCTATTTCGCAATGCAAAATGTTAAACCCATCACGTATTCCTCTGACACATCATCTTTCTTTTACATTATTTTGAGAGACTTACCTTTTTTGCAGCAGGAGCACGCATGTTTAAGCCCACGATAACCTTTCTGGCGCTGAGTCTTTCCACCGCCCTACACGCCGCCACCGTTGATTTACGTTTGCTGGAAACCACCGATCTGCACAGCAACATGATGGATTTCGATTACTACAAAGATACGCCGACCGAAAAATTCGGGCTGGTGCGCACCGCGTCACTGATTCATGCCGCGCGCCAGGAAGTGAAAAACAGCGTGCTGGTGGATAACGGCGATATTATCCAGGGCAGCCCGCTTGGCGACTATATGGCGGCAAAAGGCCTGCAACAGGGCGAGATCCACCCGGTTTACAAGGCGCTCAATACGCTGGACTACAGTGTCGGCAATCTTGGCAACCACGAGTTCAACTACGGACTGCCCTATCTGCACAAGGCGCTGGCGGGCGCACGCTTCCCCTACGTCAACGCCAATATCATCAACCTCCAGACCGGCCAGCCGATGTTTACGCCTTATCTGATCAAGCCGTTCGAAGTTACCGACCGCGACGGCCATAGCCAGATGCTGAAGATCGGTTTCATTGGCTTTGCGCCGCCGCAGATTATGGTGTGGGACAAGGCCAACTTGCAGGGCAAAGTGCGCGTCGAGGACATCACCGAAACCGCACGTCGCTATGTGCCACAGATGCGCGCGCAGGGCGCGGATGTGATCGTCGCTATTCCCCATTCTGGCCTTAGCAGCGAGCCTTACCACGCCATGGCGGAGAACTCAGTTTACTACCTCAGCCAGGTAGAAGGCATCGACGCGATTCTTTTCGGCCACGCGCATGCGGTTTTCCCAGGTAAAGAGTTCGCAGCAATCAAAGGTGCGGATACTGAAAAAGGTACGCTGAACGGCGTCGCGGCAGTGATGCCCGGCATGTGGGGCGATCACCTTGGCGTTGTCGATCTGGTGCTAAACCATGAAGGCGGACGCTGGCAGGTAAGCGACAGCAAAGCCGAGGCGCGGCCGATTTACGATGCGGCGCAGAAAAAATCGCTGGCGGCGGAAGACCCGGCGCTCGTGAAGGTGCTGGCGGACGATCACCGCGCCACGCGCGAGTTCGTGGCGAAACCGCTCGGCAAATCTGCAGACGTGATGTATAGCTACCTGTCGCTGGTGCAGGACGATCCTACGGTGCAAATCGTCAATAATGCCCAGCGCGCCTATGTAGAGCACTTTATCCAGGGCGATCCCGATCTCGGCCGTTTGCCGGTGCTCTCTGCCGCCGCGCCCTTTAAAGCGGGTGGACGTAAGAACGATCCCGCCAGCTATACCGAAGTGGAGAAAGGTGCGCTGACGTTCCGTCATGCCGCCGATCTCTATCTCTACCCGAATACGCTGGTGGTGATGAAAGTCAGCGGCGCACAGGTGAAAGAGTGGCTGGAGTGTTCCGCCGGGCAGTTCAACCAGATCGATCCACAGCGCAAAGATGTGCAACCGCTGATTAACTGGGATTTTCGCACCTACAACTTCGATGTGATCGACGGGGTGAATTACCAGATCGACGTCACTCAGCCCGCGCGCTACGACAGCGAATGCCAGCTGATTAATGCCGGTGCCTCGCGCATCAAAAACCTGACGTGGCAGGGTAAACCGGTCGATCCGCAGGCCACCTTCCTCGTGGCGACCAATAACTACCGCGCCTACGGTGGCAAATTCGCTGGTACCGGGGATAAGTACATCGCCTTTGCCGCGCCCGATGAGAACCGTGCGGTGGTCGCGGCCTATATCAGCGCCGAGACAAAAGCGCATGGCGAAGTGCAGCCGCAGGCGGATAACAACTGGCGGCTGGCACCGATCAAAAGCGCCACGCCGCTCGACATCCGTTTTGAGACCGCACCGGGTGACAAAGCCAGCGCATTTATCCGCAGCCACGCGCAGTATCCGATGCAGCCGCAGGGCAGCGATGAGATCGGCTTTGCGGTGTGGAAGCTTGATTTACAAAAGTAAGGGACATAAAAAAGCCAGCCTCACCGGGCTGGCTTACTCAGGGGCAAATGGAGATTACAGAATCTCCAGCAGCTCCACTTCAAAGATAAGGGTGCTGAACGGCGGGATCGATGCGCCCGCGCCACGGTCGCCGTAGGCGAGGTTGTGCGGGATAGTCAGTTCCCACTTCGATCCAACCGGCATCAGCGTCAGCGCTTCGATCCAGCCCGCGATCACGCCAGTTACCGGGAATTCAGCCGGTTCACCACGTGCCACTGAGCTGTCGAATACCGTGCCGTCAATCAGCTTACCGGTATAGTGCACGCGCACGCGGTCCTGACGTGACGGGATCGGGCCATCGCCCTGCTTGATCACGCTGAACTGCAGACCAGACTCGGTGCTGCTCACGCCTTCGCGCTGCGCGTTTTCCGCCAGGAACTGCTGGCCTTCGGCAGCCATCGCTTCTACTCGCTCACGACGCACGCCTTCGGCGCGTTCATGCACTTCACGCAGCGCACGATGCACGACGTCAACCGGCACCGCCGGTGAGTTCCCTTCCAGCGCGTCGCGCAGGCCCGCGAGCAGCGCTTCTGGCTGAAGTCCCTGCAGACCGGACTCCAGCAACTGCTGGCCAACCTGTAAACCGATTCCGTAACTTGCTTGTGATTCGACGCTGTCGAATGAAGGGGTCGTCATCTTGATACCTGTCTCTTTCGCTAATTTGAACCGGCAGCATAACAGCGCGCGCCGCTGGCGTAAAATCCCGCGCGGCGCAGATGACTTTTGCTGACGAAACAGAAACAATACGCAGGTCATATTTCTAAAGGCTGGCAGGCATGTCGTGCCCGCATTGCCCATACTATAACCGTGGCCGAGGGCAACCTTTGCCAGGGTATCAAAAGAAGAGAAGATACATGGGTCAAATTGCCCCACGACGCCGCAGGACGCGCGCACCGCAAACACTATTGCGCACATTGCGCCAACGCTTCGCCTGGCGGCCCGCTAAACCGCCGCGCGCCGCTGGCGATGAGGAGGATTCACGAATGGCTTCAGATGCGCCTTCCCGCCTGCCAGGCTGGCTCAGTAAAGCCTGGCACTTTACGGATGATGTTCGCTGGATGGGCCCACTGCCGCCTGCACACCGGCGCGGCATCGTCATCGCCCTGCTGGTAATGCTACTGGCATTTTTATGGCCCTCCAGCTCGCCGCAATACCCGATCGAGCGGCCGCAGACGCAGAGCGGTGAAAAAGAGGTGCCGATGCAGGCGGAAATCTACGACCAGAAAGCACCGCAGCAAAACGCGCAGCCGCCAAAGGCGGATTCTCAGGGTGAATGGCGCAACTACACCATCGCATCAGGCCAGACGCTGGCGCAGCTGTTCCGCGACAATAACCTGCCAGTGGGTGACGTATTTGCTATGGCACGGGTGGAAGGCAACGACCAGCCGCTCAGCGCATTGCAGAGTGGGCAGCAGGTGAAGATCCGTCAGAATGGGCAGGGTGTGGTGACAGGGCTCACCGTGGATGGCGCGAACGGCCCGGTGCTGTTTACCCGCCAGCCGGACGGCACCTTTATCCGCGCGCAGTAGCGGGCCGCTCTGGCTGTAAAGCGTCAGCCAGCCACAAAAACAAAAAAGCCGGCACAAGGCCGGCTTTTTCGCATTACCGAGTAAAATTACTCAGCAACTACATTCACAACCAGTTTAGCGAAAACTTCGCTGTGAACCTGGAAGTCAACTTCGTGCTCACCGGTGGTGCGCAGAACGCCGTTCGGCAGGCGAACTTCGCTCTTAGCCACGTCAACGCCAGCTGCAGTTACAGCGTCAGCGATGTCGCGAGTACCGATAGAACCGAACAGTTTACCTTCGTCGCCTGATTTAGAGGCGATGGTCACTGAACCCAGTGCATTGATTTTCTCAGCGCGAGCGTTGGCAGCAGCCAGAACGTCAGCCAGTTTGGCTTCCAGTTCAGCGCGACGCGCTTCGAAAAATTCAACGTTTTTCTTGGTAGCAGGAACAGCTTTGCCCTGCGGTACCAGGAAGTTGCGCGCGTAGCCCGCTTTAACGTTGACCTGATCACCCAGGCTGCCCAGGTTTGCTACTTTATCAAGCAGAATAACTTGCATTACCTTATCCTCTTAAA
>Ga0209371_1000542_pt1 | contig 35419 bp, 34 predicted proteins | sample AgamicAtAmrz_FD_187165 | JGI IMG/M metagenome (GOLD analysis project Ga0209371, IMG submission 187165) | Agave microbial communities from Guanajuato, Mexico - At.Am.rz (SPAdes) (version 2) | ecosystem: Host-associated > Plants > Roots > Rhizosphere | place: Guanajato, Mexico | collected 2012-06-07
CCTATGGCTGGCGCGAAGTGGTCGGCAATCTCAGCAGTGCTGAGTCCATCCAGCAGACCGGCATGATCGGTCACCGAATCTGGCAGATGCTGACGCAGCAACGGCAGAATATCGCTGCGAGGTGACTGCCCGATTGTCAGGGTCGCCAGTGATTTCGTCATCTTAGTGATTCCGGTGGCGCAGGTGCGCCAGGCTGCCATAGAGCGTAATCAGCAGCGCATACTCTTCAGCGTCATAGAAGTGACAGGTGCCACGACCAAACTCCTTCGCCACCTCAATAGCAAACTTCGCCGCTGCCGCAATATCCACCTCATGACTGGCCCCGGTTCCGCAGCCCGGCACCACTGACTCGGCAGTAATCGCCACACCGACCACCGGCACATCGGTGGCGGTCGAGGGTTGCAGGATGCTGTTGAGGTGATAAACACCGTTGCCGTAAGGGGTAATATCCTGCGTAGTGATAGGAAAGGTCACCGCCGGACGGCCGCTGGTCATCTCCATAATGCGCAGCAGATCTTCCGAAACCCGCAGGATATAGCCCTCTTTCACCGTCGGCGACAGGGCAAATCCTTTGTGATTGATAATGCGGTTACCTTTGGTGGTATCGATCGACAGAATCGCATCCACGTCCGCCACCACTTCATTATCATTCATGGTGACATCATCAATTGGCGAATCCATAAAATCGACCGGCTGATGCGGCCGTGTCGGCGCATCAGGACAGATATGGGTGGTGATAATCACATCGCCGGCGAGCCTGTCGCCTTTGCTCTGCATCTGCGCCAGTTTAAGCGCGCTGGCGATCGCCGCTATCGCGCCATCCGCATCGGATACCATGCCGATACGGCCAGGACGGGCACCAATGCCACCCAGGCGACCGATGATGCCCAGCGTCGGTGCAGACCCGCCGCCTGATTTACCCTCCGTACCCGGGATATCAATGCGCACAAAATCAGTACGACCTTTTGGCCCGGTGACGCGGGTAAAGCGGGCCATAACGTCAGGATAAGAGGTAAACAGATCCACGACCTGCTGCCCGTCAATGTGGGCACTATCCAGTAACTCAAAAACCGCCAGGGTCTGCTGCAAGCTCATGCTTTATCCTTTATTTTTTGCTGCTGCTGGCAAACAGCGAATGAAAGAAGCTATAGAGGGCATCACCGGCAATGAAGCCTGCTGCCATGACCTCCATGGGCGAGCGGCCGCGTTCGCCCCAGATGCGAATGATCACAATGCGTAAGGCGATCCCCACCACCACCGCCCAGCCCGCCATCGCGTTATTAATTAACAAACCAGTGGCAAGCAGCACGCCCAGCTGGCGTTTCGGCCCGCCGATCAACTGGATAAGAGCGCCGGGAAAAGCCCACATCAGCAGGTTTCCGGCGATACCGGGTTCAGCACCCGCCTGAATTGTTTTGGCATAGACCCGCGCCACTGGCGGCAGAAGATTGTCTGCAAAGAAAAAGGTGTGCGCGTACCAGACAAGGGGAATCGACACCACAAAGGCGATCATGGCTGCGATCAGCTGGATACGACGTCCCCACAACTCCTGCTGCAGATCGGCCCCGTTACCGCGCAGGATAAAGCCCGCCTTCAGGTCATAACCCATGTCAGCAAACGCCGGGCCGGTGGCGGCCGTAAAGCCGCACAGCAGGCAGAGCGCCAGCGGTGGAAAGCCGATCAGAATGCCGATAATCAGCGTAATCAGCGCCACAGCAAATGCCGGGAACCAGCCGGAGTGCATGGCGGCAATGCCGACAATCAGTTCATGGGCGAAAGCGGCAAACGCAGCATAGAGAACAAACAGCAGCAGCATCGCGATGCCCATCTCACTCCACAGGCCGCCCGCCAGTGCCAGCAGCGCCGAAATCACGATATATCCCAGGCTGCCGAAACCCAGCGCCCGCTGCACCTCATTACCGTTGCGGCTCACCGTCAGCGCATCATTTTTACGGCTGCGGATGACCATTACCACCTGAATCAGCGCTACCAGACCGGCACCGACCATGACCCCATGCGGAATATAGAGCGTATTGATATCAATACCGGCCACCGGCTGCGCGTAGGCGCGCAGCAGAAAACCGATGCCGAGCATCGACAGCGCCCAGATATTGCCAATAAACGCGGTGCCAAAAGCGGACATCGGAATCTTCAGCATAGCGCCGACAACGCCACCGGCAATGCCCGCCACCAGCAGCCACGCCTGGCGTCCGCCTTTATCCCCCGCTTTAATCGCTTCTGCTGCCGCAACGCCTGGCGGCCATGCATTACTGGCCGGAAAGACGCGGGTATCAAACAGCCGATAGAGCAGCCAGGCATCAAGCAGCATCGCGGCGCTGACGCCACAGAACAGCGGCAGCACCAGCTGAGGCTCACCCAGCGCCCAGGGCACAGCAATCGGCATCAGCAGACTGTTAGCGGCCCCGAAGGTCGCTGAAGAGATGGCGGTCTGCGCCAGGTTCTGGATTTCAATCGAACGATAACGGCGAAATGCCTGCAGCGGAATACGCGCCAGCAGCATGGCAAACAGCGCCCCGATAATGGAGGTGTTTGGCGTGACGCCAATCGTCGTAATCAGCTGAATGCCGATAATGGCACCCGCGATGGAAAGAAAAATTAAAACCAGTGCCACGCCAACGTGTCTGATTGGATTTACCCGTTCCATATGTCCCCGCCAGTCCTTGTTGAGAAGAAATGAAATAACGTCCGCCTGCCTGCTGACAGGTTTACGCCGGTTTTCTGTTTTACTGATCTGGTACGCGCCGCATGGCAACAGCCACTGCCCAGAATCGTCATCCCGGATGCTGAACCGAAACAGGAGACAGGGGAGGCCAACACAGGCAACCGGGTTGCTGCGGACAACGTAGCGATCAGATTGAAAGAAAAAGGCCCGAAGGCCCTGGTTTTCCCTGATGTGGCGAAAGTATTACGCCGATAAAATCGTGGTGAAGTTACGCGCCATATTTGTCGGCTATCTCTGTGGCCGTTGCACGTAATGCTTCAAGGAGCGCTGGCGGGAAACCCGGTTCACTCTCCTGTGACAGAAACGACAGGCAGAGTGCCACCGTTTCGCCATGATGTTTGTTATGAACAATGACCGACAGCGAACTGATGCCTGGCAGCGATTCATTGCGGGCCAGTGACCAGCCGTGCTGGCGGATTTCAGCCAGTCTGGCACAGAGTGCGTCGGGACTTTGCGGCGAGTTCGCCGGGCCAGCCTGCCAGTGATCATGGAAGCGCGCCATGACCTCTTCGTCACTGAGTTGCGCTAACAGCGCCCGGCCGGTTGACGTCGCGGCGGCAGGCATTCGACTGCCGGGCGGTGTGACCATCTGCGTAAAGTGACGCCCATGAAACATGCGCATTACTAATACTTCCCGTCCATCGAGCTTCGACACGTATCCCATGCAGCCGGTCTTCGCAGCCAGCCGGACCATCGCCGCTGAAACGCTATCGACCAGCGGTGCCGAGAGATAATGACCGGCGGCGGCCAGCAACACGCGACCAATATGATAACCGCGCGTGTCCGCATCCCGTTCCAGCAGCCCCTGACTTTCCATCGTGGCCAGCAGACGTGAAACGGTGCTCTTCGGCAGCGTCAGCGCCTCAACCACCTCACTGAATGAGAGACCGACATGCCCCTGCGTCACACCTTTGTGCTGAAACAATCGGAGAACGGCAGCCGCATTTTCAAGTGTGGTCATGTAACGTGTTTCACTATATGGAACTCAGTTCCTCTGTTGGTTTGACGAAAGTAAAACGTGACACTGAATCGGTCAAGCGACAATTCAACACTCACCGTTATCAGCAGCAGAGAAAATAATGTGACAGAAATGATTAGCGGTGCTTTATATGGCGACGTGAAGAGAGTGCAGAACAGACGCATGGGCAGAAAGCATACGACAGGAAATCTGCGTAAATTTCGCTTCTTTAGTAATCAGGTCGCTACGAGGGCAAAGAGGCGTTGTACTGGAACAGCGTTGCGCTGAAAAAGACAGGGTTATCAGAAATGACAGGCTGGCGTCCCTGCCAGCAGCAAAGCTTTACTCTTTCTCGACATCTTCGTAACGCTCTTTGGCGTCACGCGCTTCTTCTTCCGTTTCGTGCTCACTGATTAATGAATTCGGTTTGGGATGATCAGCACGCAATTCGTAGGAGGTTACTTTGTTTCCCTCAGGACCCTTTTCAACAGGCACAACTTTCGCTTCACGTGGGTATGGTGGTCTGGTCGGCATACTGTGTCCCTCTTGTCTGAATAACATTCCACAGGACAGGCTGCTGCCTGTCATAAGATCAGTATAGACAATGCCATCCGAAGCGGGATCAAAGCGGGAAAAATCTGAGGGTTAGCTGGCGCGCGCCAGAGAGAGGGAAAGCAAAATCTCTTCCACTACGCACTCAGGTGATTGCATGGCATTCACCTGATGATGGGCTGCGGACTGATAGAGATGCGCGCGTTCACGCAGCACATCACTCATCTCATCGGCAATCGGACGTCCGGTCAGCGTCGGACGCTGAGCCGCTTCAGGTTCGCTTTCCAGTCGTTCTGCCAGCACTTCGGGCGACGCGCTGAGCCAGATCACCTGACCCTGCTCCTGCATGAAACGGCAGTTCTCTTCAGCCAGAATCATACCTCCACCAGTGGCAATCACGGTTCCGGGTGCCGTCACCGCTTTGAGCGATTCCGTTTCACGGGCGCGAAAACCTTCCCAGCCTTCTGCCGCAACAATCTCGGCCACGCTGCGCTGCGTGCTGAGTTGCAGATGATGATCGGTATCCGTAAAGGCGTAGCCCAGCGCCTGCGACAACGCTTCGCCGACCGTGGTTTTGCCGCAACCGCGAGCGCCAATCAAAAAGATGGGTAGTGACATCAGGGCCATTCCTCCGCCTGACCGCGCGATGCGGCTGCATGGTTAGCTTAATAATGCGACGCATGATAACCGGAAATTATTATGGCCTCCACCTGTCAGGCATGATTTACGCATTTTCGTTCCCTGAACAGCGATAACCTTTGTTTTTTCAACGGGAAAAGCATGCACGTTTTGTGCATCAGGTCGCTAACAGGACGATAAAAAACGCGCAAAACAGCGTCCGGAATGCGCTGGCAATATTTGCTTACCGCCGCAATTTTACTTTTCTTAGTGGCGCCCACATATACTGATAACCATTGCCACAGGAGAGTCATCATGCAACGCGAAGAACAACAACTGATTGAAGGGCTGTTCAGCCGTCTGAAACAGGCTGAAAGCCAGACCGCGGCACGCGATGCCGCAGCCGAACAACTGATTAACCAGCATCTTCAGGCGCAGCCGGGCGCGCCTTACTACATGGCGCAGGCGATCCTGATTCAGGAAGCGGCGCTGAAAAAACTCAATGAGAAAGTGTCAGCGCTGGAAAGCCAGGTTGCACAGTTGCAGCAGCAACAGCAACAGCAGCAGCAACCCGCACAGAGCAGCGGCGGCTTTCTGTCGGGACTGTTTGGCAGCGGTTCGCGCCAGCAGCAGCCCGTTCAGCAGCAGCAACAGCAACCATCGCCGTGGAACAGTGCGCCGCAACAACCGGCACAGCAGCAATATGCCCCTGCTCAGGCAGTAGCGCCACGCGGCACCGGTTTTCTTGGCGGCGCACTGCAAACAGCGGTGGGCGTGGCAGGCGGTGTGGTGATGGCCGATATGCTGACCAGCATGTTCCATCATTCACAGCCGGAAGAGATTGTGAACATCATCAATGAGCCGCCGCTGCCTGAGGTGAATGATAATCTCAACACCTTTAACGGTGGCGATGACAACGCCGATGCCTTTAACGGCGGTAACGATAACGCCTTCCTCGATCAGAACTCAGGCTGGGACAGTAATTATGCTGACAACAGCGATCTGAACGATTTTGGCGGCGGTGATTTCGACGATGACGACAGCTTCGTTTAAATTCAGCGTTTCTGCTGAGTGAGCCAGCTGTCCAGCTCATTCGCAAACTGCTGGCGGTCACGCGGACTCATCGTCGCGGGGCCGCCGGTCTGCACGCCGCTTGACCGCAGAGTATCCATAAAATCCCGCATCGTCAGACGTTCACGTATTGTCGCCGGTGAGTAACGTTCACCGCGCGGATTCAGCGCTGCCGCCCCCTTCTCAATCACCTCAGCCGCCAGCGGAATATCGGCGGTGATCACCAGATCGCCAGGCTGACAACGTCTGACAATCTCATTGTCCGCCACATCAAATCCGGCTGGCACCTGCAGGGTGCGCAGATAAGGCGATGGCGGCACGCGCAGAAACTGGTTTGCCACAAAAGTGACCGTGGTGGAGGTACGATCCGCCGCACGGTAGAGCACCTCTTTAATCACATTCGGACAGGCATCGGCATCGACCCAGATAAACATCATGATTCCTTACAGTCAGAGAAGCCTGAGATCTTGCCGGGTTCTCCCTGAATGGCAAATTTTATTTGCGGCACGCTTTCCAGCCCGCACCCGGCTGACTTGTTATTCGGGCTGGCTGAAGTAAGCTAGCCCAATGAGAAAACCGAATAATGTCCTAAGGAGATGGCGATGCTGGCAAAAAAAATCGGGTTTATCGGCGGGGGAAACATGGCGAAAGCCATTATCGGCGGACTGGTCAACAGCGGCAAAATCGCCCCGTCTGATATCTTCGTTTACGATCGCAAAGCAGAGACCAACCAGGCGATGGCAGAGCAGTATGGCATCAACGCAGCTGAAAGTGCGGATGCGCTGGCGCGTGAAGTGGACATCCTGTTCGGCGCAGTAAAACCCAATGTGATTCTGAAAGTATTAAAAGAGCTGGCCGGCAGTCTGAAAAAAGAGGCGCTGGTGGTATCAATTGCGGCGGGCGTGACGCTGGATTCGCTTTCATCGGTGCTGGGCTACGATCGTAAAATTGTCCGGGCGATGCCGAATACGCCCTCGCTGGTCAGCGAAGGCATGACCTCGGTCACGCCCAACGTGCTGGTTGATCAGGCGGAGATCGACGAGGTCGTTGCGATTTTTGAGAGCTTCGGCAAAGCGGCCGTGGTAGATGAATATCTGATTCACTCCGTGGTCGGCGTCAGCGGTTCTGCGCCGGCCTACGTCTTTATGTTTATCGAGGCGATGGCGGATGCGGCCGTACTGGGCGGCATGCCGCGCGCCCAGGCCTATCAGTTTGCTGCACAGGCGGTAAAAGGGGCGGCGGAGATGGTGCTGACCAGCGGTAAACATCCGGCTGAACTTAAAGATATGGTCTGCTCACCTGGCGGCACCACCATTGAAGCCGTGAAGGTGCTGGAAGAGAAAGGGATGCGCTCGGCGGTGATTGAAGCAATGCAGCAGTGCATGGCGAAGTCAGAAAAACTAAGCCGCAGCTAAGCGTTCAGGCATTGCGCAGGGCGGACCGGCTCGCGGCCCGCCTTGTGCGCAGCTTAACTGATGTGCGCCTGACCCAGCGCCACCGCGTCGGCAAGCGACATCGGTTGCTGCATCCGCTCCACCAGCTCAGCAGTCAGCGTATACATACCGCATGAGCAGATCGCCGCCAGTTGCCCCTGCTGACCATAAAACGCCATAAACTTTTTGTCCTCCAGCGAGCCGATCAGCTCGAAATTATCCCATTCTGCCGCGTGGCCAACATACTCATAACGGGTGCCATACTGCGTCGTCCAGAAGAACGGCACACGATCAAAGGCAATGTTCTGATCCAGCATATTCCATGCGGCGGTCTGCCCCTGCTGATGGGCGACGCGATAGTGCTCAATGCGCAGCGGACCCTGTGCCGACGGATACGTGGCGATATCACCCGCCACCCAGATATTGTCAGCGACTCGTAAATGCTCGTCTGCCTGCAGACTGCCATCCTCTGCCAGCGGCAGATCGTGGATAAAGTCGGTAGCCGGTTTAACGCCGGTAGCAAACAGCACAACGTTCGCATCCAGCTGCCGTCCACCCTTAAGCTGCACGCCACTCACCTGCTGGTCGCCCTGTATGGCTTCAATTTCGCCCTGCACCCACTTCACGCCGTTTTGCTCATGCAGCTGGTAGAAATAGCGGCCAATCTGATCGCCAAACCGTTTTGCAAAAGGCAGCGCCTGACGGGCAATCACCGTGACGTCGATGTCACGATTACGCAGTGCCGACGCCAGCTCGGTGCCAATAAAACTGTTGCCGATAATCACGATTTTATGGCTGGCATCCACCGCCTGAAGCAGCTCATCGGTCTGCGCTTTGCTGCGCAGCAGATGGACCCCGTCGAGATCGCTGCCCGGCAAATCGGGACGGACAGGCTTCGCGCCGCTGGCGATCAGCAGTTTGTCAAAGGCAAGCGTTTCGCCATCGTCGAAGATTAGCCGTTGCTGCTGCGCATCGAGGCGGCTCACGGTTGCCTGCACTCGTTCAACGTGATCCATCACATCCGCTTTCAGCAGCTGTGGCACCTCGCTGATGTCCATTTTTCCCGACGGCACAAATTTGGTCAGCGCAGTGCGGTCGTAAGGCGCGTCCGCTTCCCGCTCAACCAGAATCAGGCGGCCTTTGAAGCCGTCATGACGCAGACGCCACAGCGCTGCGCTGCCCGCCGCGCCACCACCCAGCACCACATAAACCGGTGCGTCTGCTCCGCTGCCAATGGGTGTGGCGGGAGACATCGCTTTTGGGTTTACCAGCACCCGGCCCTCTTCGATGCGCAGCGGATATTGCTTAAGATCGGCCAACGCCAGCGGTTCACACATTTTGCCATCGGCGATATGAAACGCGGCTTTGTGCCACGGGCAGACCAGCCGGTCGCCACAAATTGCGCCCTGCTCCAGCGGCGCGCCCGCGTGCGGACATTTCGCCTGATATGCGCGTACGTTGTCCCCGTCGCGAATCAGTAACACCTCTACCTCACCCAGCGTTTTCTTAACCGGCTGTCGCTGAGGCAGATCGTTCAGGTCGGCGGTAAATTGATAGTTCACGGCATGGCTCCTTTCGCTGTTTTGGGTCTGGTGCTGCGCGGTAAAACAAGGTCTGCGCAAATCCCCACAAAGAGTAAGTGTGGCAAAGGAACCGGGAAGCCTGATGAGGAATGTTTGTCAGAAGGTTAAGCTGTTGTTGTGGAGGGTAATTTAATCAGCGTTAAACGGAACTGAATCACTGTTGCGGGGAAAGGAGAAGCGGCCACCTGCGTGGCCGTGGGGAATGATCAGCTTTTTTTCAGGCACTGGCTCATAAAGGTTTTGCGCGCATCGCCTGCCAGCTTTTTATCGCCAGCTTCGCCGTTACAGCTTTTCATTTTCATCTGCTGCGGCGACATCTTTGACAGCTTGCTGTCTTTTTTCAGGCATTCGCTCATAAAGTTTTTACGTGCATCCCCTTTGAGATCCTGAGATTTGGCGTGCTGGTTACACATCGTCATTTTCTCCTGCTGCGGCGTTTTTTCTGCCGCACCCGCCAGTGCGCTGACCAGCAGGCCCGCCATCATCATCGCCATTAAACCGACTTTCATCTTGTTATCTCCACAGTGGATTGTCCCCTGTTATTCTGGCAGTGAATAAGCAAAGCGGAAAATGTTTCAGGTCAAAGTGACGTGAAGATCCCATTCCAGTCTGAGACTGGCGGCGTTACTGGCGGGGATGCCGCAGCAGTTTTTCGATGTAATTGCGCAGCAGGCGCACATCGTCATTGTCTGCATCGGCCACGTTGTCCATGGCGGTTTCAATCGTGGTCGTCATTTCCAGATGTTGTTGCGGATCCAGCTTGCGAACCAGCGCGGTCACGACAATTTCCAGCGCCTCAATCTGCGCTACCTGCTCTTTCGCTGTCGCCTCTTTTTCAGCCAGCTTAACCAGTAACTCAGCAATCAGGTTTTTCATGCTGTTGTCTCAGCGGTGAAGAAAAGCTGAAATTATCACCACGCTGGCTAAAAAAACAGAGGGCAACTCACCTTTTTTCAGTGAGTTAACCAGCACCGCTGCGCTTTTCACGGCGATTTCCGGCTAACTTTGCAGGCGAAACGTTTTGCGGGCAAACATCACCGCTGTTAAACGTTTCGCCTGCCAGCATGCAACAGGCAGGGCTTAGCGGGGATCGACAAATCCACGGCCCGGTCCGCCGCCAGGTCCGCCCCAGCCACCGCCGCCGCCAGGAGGCGGGAAAAGACATCCGCTTAATGCAGTTACCAATGCCACAACGGCAGCCAGCTTAATGATTCGTACCATATTTACCTCAGGGTGATGAAATCGGGCTGAGTGTATGAAGCCACCCGCATGGCGACAAGTGAGATTCCTCCGCATCCGGCCGCTATTCACCTTTGCTGACCAGACTTAACGTTTTACAGTCAGTAAGCCGCCACATTCTCAACACTGCGGCCCGCTTTAGGGGCAAACTATTTGTGCAAATCGGGATGGCGAAGGCTTTACAGCCTGAACAATTTTGCGCATTGTGAGCGCATCACATTTACAGGATATAACCATGACTCTCTCACAGGCTGCTTTCAGTGACATCCTCTCCCGGCGCGACTGGGAAAATCCGGTCGTGACCTCGCTGCATCGGCTGGATGCGCACCCGCCTTTTGCCAGCTGGCGGGATGAAGCGGCGGCGCGTGATGACACGCCCTCGGTGTCACTGCAGAGCCTGAATGGGGAGTGGGATTTCAGTTACTTTGCGCAGCCTGAGGCGGTCCCTGCCAGCTGGTTACTGCAGGATCTGCCGGATACCAGCACGATTCCGGTGCCGTCAAACTGGCAGATGCACGGCTTTGATGTGCCCATTTACACTAACGTGCAGTATCCGATTCCGGTCAATCCCCCGTTTGTACCCAAAGAGAACCCGACAGGATGTTACTCGCTCACATTCAGCACGGACGCTGCCTGGCTCACTTCCGGGCAGACACGCATCATCTTTGATGGTGTTAATTCAGCCTTTCATCTGTGGTGCAACGGACAGTGGATTGGCTACTCTCAGGACAGCCGCCTGCCCGCCGAATTCGACCTGACTCCTCATCTGCAACCGGGCAAAAACCGGCTGGCGGTAATGGTGCTGCGCTGGAGCGACGGCAGCTATCTGGAAGATCAGGATATGTGGCGGATGAGCGGCATTTTCCGCGATGTCACGTTACTGCATAAGCCGCAGGTGCATCTGGCCGACGTGCAGCTGGAAACCCGGCTCAGCCCGGAGTATTACCGTGCCGAGCTGCGCGCCCAGGTGCGCGTTGCCTTGCCGCCTGACGCCACCTCGGGTTATCAGCTGCGCCTGACGCTGTGGCAGGGTGAACAGCCAGTTGCGCAGTGTCAGCAGCCGCTGGGCAGTGCCATTATTGACGAACGGGGCCACTATCCCGAACGCGCCTTGCTCAGCCTGCCGGTGGAACGGCCCGCGCTGTGGAGCGCCGAAACGCCCCATCTCTATCGCGCCACGCTGGCGCTGCTGGATGGGGATCAGCAGCTGATCGAGGTGGAAGCGTATGATGTCGGCTTCCGTCAGGTCACTATCGATAACGGCCTGCTCTGTCTCAACGGCAAACCACTGCTGATCCGTGGCACCAACCGCCACGAACACCATCCGGAGCGCGGTCAGGTGGTGGATGAGGCAACGATGCGCCGCGACATTGAGCTGATGAAGCAGCACAATTTCAACGCGGTGCGCTGTTCGCACTATCCTAATCATCCGCTCTGGTATCGGCTGTGCGACCAGTACGGGCTTTATGTGGTGGATGAAGCGAATATCGAAACCCACGGCATGCAGCCGATGAACCGGCTCTCCGACGATCCCCGCTGGTTCGCTGCCTGTAGCGAACGCGTGACGCGTATGGTGCAGCGCGATCGTAATCACTGCAGCATTATTATCTGGTCGCTGGGCAATGAGTCCGGACATGGCGCGACACACGATGCGCTCTACCGCTGGGTGAAAAGCAGCGATCCCACCCGTCCGGTGCAGTATGAAGGCGGCGGCGCGGATACCGCCGCGACCGATATCATCTGTCCGATGTATGCCAGAGTAGATGAAGATCAGCCGTTCCCGGCAGTGCCGAAATGGTCGCTGAAAAAGTGGATTGGTCTGCCGGGCGAAACCCGTCCGCTGATCCTGTGTGAGTACGCGCATGCCATGGGCAACAGCTTTGGCGGTTTCGCGAAGTACTGGAAGGCCTTCCGCCAGTTTCCGCGTCTGCAGGGCGGCTTCGTGTGGGACTGGGTGGATCAGAGCCTGACCCGCTATGACGAACAGGGCACCCCCTGGCAGGCCTACGGCGGCGATTTTGGCGATAAGCCCAACGATCGTCAGTTCTGTATGAACGGGCTGGTATTTGCCGATCGCACGCCGCATCCGGCGCTGTATGAAGCGCAGCGCGCCCAGCAGTTCTGGCTGTTCACGGCCGATCCCGGCGATCCGCTGAGCTTTACGGTCAGCAGCGACTACCTGTTCCGCCACAGTGACAATGAGGTGCTGCGCTGGCGCATTGAGCAGGAGGGTCATGTGGTGACGGAAGGTGAAGTGCGGCTGGATATCGCCCCACAGGGCCAGCAGCGGATCACACTGCCGTCACCGCCCGCCTTACACGGCGAATGCTGGCTTAACGTCGCGGTTCATCAGATTCAACCGACCCTTTGGAGTACTGCCGACTGGCGTGTCGCCTGGGATCAGTGGGCGCTGCCTTCGCAGCTGGTGCTGCCCCCGCTGCCGGAAACGGCTGAAGCACCTGTCCTCCATGAAGACGACAGTGAGATTGTCGTCACTCACCAGCAGCAACGCTGGCATTTTTCACGCCACAGCGGCGAACTGACGCAATGGTTCGTCAATGAGGCGCCGACGCTGCTCTCGCCGCTTCAGGACTGCTTTATTCGCGCACCGCTGGACAATGATATCGGCACCAGCGAAGCCGAGCGGGTGGATCCCAATGCGTGGGTCGAGCGCTGGAAAGCGGCAGGATATGACCAGATGAGCAGCCAGCTGGTGTCGATAGCCGCGCATGCGTTACCGCAGGCGGTGCAGATCGAAACGCTACATAGCTGGCTCGCCTGTGGTCAGCTCGCCTTTATCAGCCGTAAACGGTATCTGATCAATGCGCAGGGTGAGTTGCAGTTACAGCTTTCCGTTGAGCAGTCGCGCGGATTACCGCCGCCCGCGCGCATCGGCTTACGCTGTGCGCTGGCGCAGATCCCGCAGCAGGTAAGCTGGCTCGGCCTGGGTCCGCATGAAAACTATCCCGATCGCCAGCTGGCCGCGCAGTTCTCACGCTGGCAACTGCCGCTGGATCAGCTTTCAACGCCCTACGTTTTCCCCAGCGAGAATGGTCTGCGTGGCGGCACCCGCCAGCTCGACAGCGGCAGCTGGCAGGTCAGCGGCGATTTTGCTTTCTCGCTGAGCCGCTTCAGTCTGGAGCAGCTGCGGGAGACCTCTCATCGCCACCTTCTGCGTCCGGAAGCGGGCTGCTGGCTGCACCTGGATGCCTTCCATATGGGCGTCGGCGGTGATGACTCCTGGAGCCCCAGCGTCAGTCCTGAGTTTTTGCTGACTCAGCAGCGCTGGCAGGCTGAGCTGACGCTTTGTCAGCCGACGCGGGCAGCACAGTCTTCGGACGCCGGTAAAAGCGCTTCAGAAACAGCACATTAATCAGCACCACAACGGCGGTGGCACAAAAGACCCAGCGGAAACCTGCCACCGCCGATACCGCTGCGCCCAGTAATGGGCCAGCAACATTGCCAAGATACATAAATGACTGGTTATAACCGAAGATCCGGCCAGTGATGTTGTCGCGTGAGTGACGTACCAGCAGTGTCTGCACCGCAGGCATCATCGCCCCATCGGCGAAGCCCAGCAGAAAACGTAAGACGCCCAGTTGCGTGGCACTGGTCACAAAAGACATCGCGATAAACAGCAGCAGCGAGATAACCATCGTTGCCAGCAGGATACGCTGCGTGCCAATGCGATCACCGAGTCGTCCCAATCGGGGCGCGGCCAGCAGTGCAGAGACGCCGGGTAGTGCCGCAATTACGCCACTGAGAAACGCGATATTCTCTGCGGTGGGCGCCAGCTCCCGCACAAACAGCGTCAGGATCGGGTTCACCGATCCGTTGCACATCTGGATCACCATGGTGGTGAAAAACAGACAGAGCATCAGTTTTGGGTTATCCAGCGAGCGGAAAACCTCGCGTCCGCTGAGTTTCTCCTTTTTACTCACGGGGGTGTAACCGGTCTCTTTAATCAGGAACAGCGTCACCAGAAAGCTGACCATCAGCAGCGCCGCGGTGACTATAAATACCGTGCGCAAACCGACCCAGTCAGCCAGCAACCCACCCAGCATCGGCCCCAGAATCACACCGCCAATCTGCCCGGTGGAGACACAGCTCAGCGCCCAGCCGCTGCGTTCACGCGGCACCTGAGCCGCTACCAGCGCCATCGCGTTGGGGATATAGCCGGAGGTCAGCCCCATCAGGGCGCGCAGCAGCAATAACTGCCAGGCTTCGGTGACAAAAGCCTGCAGCAGGATCACCACGCCCATACCAAACGCCGCACGCAGCAGCATCAATTTACGGCCTTTGCGATCGGCCAGACTGCCCCATAACGGGGCGACCGCCGCCGAAACCACGAAGGTGATACTGAAGGTGAGCCCCGACCAGAGACTCAGGGACTCGCCTCCGGTGACGCCAAGCTGCTCAAGGTAGAGCGGCAGAAACGGGATAATCTGGCTGATGGCCAGGCCAGTAAAAAAACAGCCAAACCAGACCGAGATCAGGTTTATCTTCCAGGGTTCAATAGTGCGTGGCATGAGCAGATAATTCAAAGAGAGGGAGTGCTTAGTTTAACGCGATGATTCTTAACGTGACCGACATAACATGGCACAAACGGCAAAAGACCGGATTCCTCTTGATTCAGCGCAATTACCCGCGAAAATTTTCTCTGACCAGCGGTTTACAGCGTGAATCCCGTTGCCGACTGCCTGCCCTGGCACCCTCTTCCTCAACCATGCCTCATCAATATGGAAAAATATGTCATTCTGTTACTGACAACGATTCACGCCGCTTCTATGTTTAAAAAATCGCCAGTCGTGGCGATGTGGCGATCATTCTGCCTGGCGCGACGTCCTCCGCTAAAAAACGGTCCAGACCATCCGGCTACGCTGAGGCAGTTCAGCTTATGACATGCATAGATGCTCTTACACCTGTGTAAGGGTCGGGGTAGTGTTTCAGCGGAGGTAGGGAAATGAGAGTGCAAACGAACAGTGCCAGCCGCGCTATCAGTGACTATTTCAACAGCCCGAACTGGCGGACACCGCCAGAGTCCGATCTGCTGGCGGTTATTCTGCGTGAAATTATGGAGTCGGGAGAACCCGCGACCAGTAAGGCACTGATTGCGCGGGTGATCGACAAACTGGAAGTCGAAGGCGATGAGGCGCAGTTGCAGCGGTATCGCACCCTGCTGGCACAGCTCATCGACACGCAGCCGGATGTGTGAAGCGGCGGTTTACTTCACCCAGCGCAGTTTATCCGCTTCGCTGACGCTGGCCCGTCCGCTGCTGCGCTGAAACAGACAGAGCTCCCGTCCACGCCTGTTTTTCATATGCTGCTGGGGATAACGCCCCTCCAGCAACAGTGCGCTGTAACCTGTGTTGTCGTCATACTCAATCGGCTCGCCCAGCACCTTTACTTTGCTCAGGTGGCTGGCGTTAATGCACGCCTGTGTCATGATCTGACGGCTCTTCTGCCATGCCTCTTCACTGGAGGCCTGTGCCAGTGTGCTGCTGAGTAACAACGTGGGCAGCAGTGCCACGAATATGCGTTTCATCTTCTCCGCTCCTGTTCCGGCCCGAAGGCGCTAAAAAAATTCCCGCCGGGGCGGGAATAAACAAGACGAGCACTATTTATTGTGTGACGAGGAAGTTTCTTAAACGCGCTGCTATCCTCGCCTGCCGTTATGACAAGCCTATGACAGACTGGCCGTCAGCCACAATAAACTGAGCTGATATTGCCATTTTTGTCGGCCAGGAAGTTAAGCCGGTTGAGGTTGAAGTCCATGGTGACCGCAGAATTATAGGGGATTGGACGCACCTGCTGTTCAAAGTGTTGACCCTGAAGCACGGTTAACGGTTTGCCGACATAGTTCTGAAACTGAGAGGCGCCGCAGCGGTCGGCTTCAGGATCCTGCGGCACACTGGCGGTGTCAGATTTACTGGCAGACTGACAGGCGGTTAATGCAAACAGACCCACTACCAGCAGCCCTTTTCCATAAAATTTCACGTTTGTTCTCCTGTTGGACGTGTAAAACCTGCCCCCAAGAGTAGCAAAGCGTGCCTGCTGACCAGAAGCCGGAAAAGGTAAAGTTGTTACAGTGAGCGCGGATCCGGGTGTCACATAGGGGCATCTTTTAAGATTAATCGCACTCACTGCCTAAAAAAAGCACAGTGAGCCGCTACACTATCTTAAGACTATTCTTAGCCCAGTGGAGGTCATGATGGAACTGATTATTTTTGTTGTCTGCGCAATGCTGATGACCGCCGTGGCGGTCAAAGTTCGTTAAACCGGCTCAGCCTGATTCTGCGTTGTTCTTTCCAGAAGCGTACTGAATGCAGCCAGCGGCATCGGCCGACCGAGGAAGTAGCCTTGCCCCTCTTCGCACGAGAGCTGTTTTAGCTGGTTCAGCTGCGCTTCTGTCTCAATTCCCTCCGCCGTGATCGTCAGGGCGAAGGCACGTGCCAGCGCAATAATGCCCGCCACGACCGATTGCGCCTGCTGTGACTCCGGGAAATCTTTCATCCAGGAGCGGTCGATCTTCAGACCGTTGAACGGGAAGGTCTTCAGGTAGCCCAGCGCGGCATAGCCGGTGCCGAAATCGTCAACAGTTAACCTCACCCCCAGCGACCGTAAGCCCTGCATCACCTCCAGCGCATGCTGTGGATGTTCAAAGGTGACATTCTCCGTGATCTCCAGCTCCAGCCTTGTCGCTGGCAGACCACTTTTCGCCAGCGCATCTGCCACCCGTTGCACCAGATCGCTGGTGCGAAACTCCATCGGCGAAATATTGACTGACACATAGCGATCGCCGCCCCAGCCCAGCGCATCCTGGCAGGCGCGCATCAGAACCCAGTCGCTGATGGTAGCAATCAGACCGCTCTCTTCCGCCAGCGGAATAAAGTGGTCTGGCGTAATCCATTGATCAGGGGCAATCTGCCAGCGAATCAGCGCTTCAGCGCCAGCCAGCTGACCGGTCAGCAGTTGATACCGGGGCTGATAGTGCAGACGGAATTCGTTGTTAGTCAGCGCTTTCTCAATGCGCCGCGCCATTTCACGCTTATCTTCGCGCTGGCTCGCCATTTCATTAGCGTACCAGACCCACTGATTACGTCCCGCATCGCGTGCTTCATTCAGTGCGATATCCGCCATCTGCAGCAGCGCTTCCGGATGGCTGGCATCCTGCGGCGCACAGGCAATGCCCATGCTGATGGTGAGATAGTGGACATGCTGGCCGGTGCTGACTGGCTGCTGAACCTCGTGCACCAGTTGAGCACAACGCTGATCGATCCGCTCACGGTTCGTTTCGCGTAACACCAGGACAAATTCATCTCCGCTCAGCCGCGCCACCAGCTCCTGCGGGCCGATACAGTGCTTCAGACGCTGCGCTATCTGGCTCAGTACCTCATCGCCCGCCGCATGGCCCCAGGTTTCATTGATTGGCCGGAACTGATCGAGATCAAGGGTAATCAGCGTCAGCGGCGCAGCGCCATCAGGCAGCGCAAGGTGCAGCGTCAGAAACTCCAGTAGCTGCACGCGGTTCGACAGACCGGTTAAAACGTCGTGACGCGACAGAAACTGAATGCGTGCCTCCGCTTCCATGCCCTGGGTAATGTCCGATACCGTGCCGCGAAACCCGATACGTCGCGCATCATGCCAGATGGTTTTCGCTACCAGCTGACCGATGCGGCGGTGACCCTGTGCCGACATAAACTGACAGCGCAGGGGCATCTGTTGCTCTTCCGCCTCCTGCCGCAGCAGCCAGGCGACCAGCGAATGGCTGGGATGAGTCAGCAGGTGATCGATGTGACGTCCCAGCCAGTGTGTGATGTCGTGGCCGGTAAGGGTATGAAAACGCGCTGACAGATAGATCAGACGGCCCTCTTCATCCGTTTCCCAGATCCAGTCTGACGCCGCCTCAGCGAGATCGCGAAACCGCGCTTCACTGTTGGCAAGCTCCTGCTGACTGATTGCCAGCATGGCAAAGCGTCGGTCAGAGAGAATCGCATTGGAGAGCGCATGGCGGCTGACTCGACGGGTGATGATGCCAATGATGATCGCCGTCAGCAGCAGCAGTGGCAACAGCAACCCGATCAGGCCCATGCCCGGCATTTTTGACGTCCAGCGCAGCACAATCGGCTCGCCGCCTGGCAACGGAAGTACCATTCGCGGTTCACGCAGGGCATCTTCCTGACTGGCGGGCAGACGCAGTTCGCGCACATCCAGCGTCGCGCCCAGCGCCTGTAATTTGGCGGGTGTGAACAGATTCACGAACACCATGATTGACGCAGGTCCGGCCATAGGCGGCACATTCGGCAGTTTACCGCTGCTGATAGGTGCAGCCACCACAATCGCGGGCAGATGATTGATCAGCGCATTGCGGGTCATCGCTTTATTATTGAGCTGACGCGCTGCCGCAATAAGCACCGCTGTCTTATTACCCAGCCAGGCTTCCAGTGGCGTATCCGCCATCTGCCCATTAATCACGCTGTAGGTAGTGCGACCTTTGCCGTCGACCACGAACACGCCTTCATAGTGATACTCTTCGTAAAGACCCGGTCCGAAGTTCTCTTCGTCAAACGCCCAGACCTTGTTCACCCTGACATGGAGATTGCGCCAGGCTTCTCCCCAGAAGGCATAATCCCGGATATCGGTGACCATCGCCTCCTGACGATTTTGCCACGTCTGCTGCATCAGCATGCGGTCATGCTCAACCGATGCGCTGTTCTGACGCTGCGCAATCATCAGCACCATCAGCATCGAGAGCACCAGCACACCAGACAGCAGCAGCGAAAGCGTACGCAGGCTGCGCCGCGTAAAGCGGACAGTGCGATCTTCAGCGGCATGTCTGAATGGCGGCGACGGCGGCGCCGGAGGGTTAAAAGTCATTAAGAGCGCTCACTACACAGCCAGGGGTTAAGATCACAGGCCTGCAATACAACATGCGTTGCTGACCAGATTAGTTTCATCAGTTATCGGCCCGGGTGCTCTGGTGTTTAGTCTGCGGCTAACATTTTGCGCTTAAATATAATGTGTAACAGGCTCACTCGACAGCGATCGGGTGCATTGCTACTATGCGCTTACCTTCGCTGGCTGAGTCGCCTATGAACACCAATTCCGACAGAGTGACCCTGACGCTGTTCTACGTCGGCAGCTTTGTGGTCTATTACCTGGTTACCATGCTGATCACGCTGTTCCCTAATTACAGCGTGCTGCGTAATGACGGCCTGCTGGTGCCTGTGCTCTGCCTGTTTGAATTTGCTGTTATCTATCCGCTTTATCGCTTCTACTGCCAGCGCCGCACCGATTTGCCGCTGGGTGAACTTTATACGCTGCAAACCCTGCTGTTTACCGGCGCGCTGTTTGTGCTGATGGCGGCACAGATGCAGTTCATGCAGCCGGAAGGCTGGCTGGTGATGCAGGCCCAGCAGGGACGCAATTCGCTGTTGATCCTGCTGCTGACCGCCGTACTGCTGGCGCCGGTGTTTGAAGAGGTGCTGTTCCGCGGTTTCCTGTTACAGGGTTTTCTGCTGTGGGCACCGCGCAGTCGCTTCGCCTGCATGCTGCTGACCTCACTGCTGTTTGCGGTAATGCATACGCAGTATGTGCACTGGCAGACCCTTATCGCTCTGACGCTGTTTTCGCTGCTGCTCTGCTATGCGCGGCTGCGGAGTAACAGTCTGGCGCTGCCCATCTTCCTGCACACCCTGAATAACCTGATTGCGCTGCTGCCCGCCTGGTATTTTGCAGGCTGACTCCTCGCCTGCACCCTCGTCTTACACAGCCCTCCTCCTGCAGCAGACCGCTGCCTGGCAGGTCATAGCTCACACTGACAATGCCGCCCCGTCACGTTTGTCTATACTGGATGTTAAAAAGGGATAAAAAGCACCACAGTCCGGACCACCAGACCGTGTAAAGGAGAGGATCTATGTTGATAGGATTTGTGTTGTTAGTGAGCGCGTGTGGCTACGATGCCTGCGAAGCGCTGCCAGTCTCTGAGCGCATCTATCCGACGAAGGTGGACTGTGAAACGATGGCAAACCGTATTCATAAAGTCAGACCGAATGTGGTCCTGCTTTGTGGTGAGGTCCATCGCTGATTCAGGACCAGATTCAATAAAGCAGGGCTGCAACATTGCAAGCTGGCGCTTTAGCGTACAAAATATAAGCTGTTGTTACCCATTACCGTTGTGAATCCCATGAAAACATCACGCCCCCGTCGTCCTGGTGGACGCTGGGTTTATTATCTTTTGTATGATGGCATTCTGTGGCCCTGCCCCGTCCGATGGGAGTGGGAGAGCAGCTATGGCGGCTGGTTGCCATTCTACTACACGCCAACTTTTGAGTTTGTGGTGGGCGATCCGCGTAAGGCTTACCGCATTGCGCGCAGCGATGTGCGGACTAAACGGCGCGAGGATGCCTTTGTCTGAATGCGTTTATCACCACGGCAGCCACAAGGCGGTAAGCAGAAAATGAACCGCTTCCAGTACGATAATTACCATCACTAATATGCCCAGCGAGTGGCGACTTATCCACTTCATCTGCTCAGGCCCAGATCATGGCAGCCCAGCGTATCAGCAGCAGCGCGCCGCAAATGCACAACAGAACCAGCACCATCTTCCAGTACTTTTTGGCCGCCCGGTATCTTGTCACCTCGGTTTCCCCTAATCAGAAAGCGAAGATGCGCCAGAAGGCGCATCTGTTCCGGTCAGCAACAGGACCGGGAGGCATAGCATAACGTCCGGGCCACTAAAAGGCGACCCGTTGCCGGCATCAGTTGTTCAGGGTGTAATCCAGCGTAATTTCCGCGTTCAGGACCTGAGAAACCGGGCAGCCCGCTTTAGCTTTGTTGATGATTTCGTCGAAGGTCGACTCATCAATACCCGGCAGGGAGATGGTGCTGGTCAGCGCCACTTTGGTGATGGCAAAGCCGTCGCCTTTTTTATCCAGCGACACGTCAGCCGTGGTATCAATGCTTTCCGGCTTATGGCCCGCATTGCCCAGCATCAGCGACAGTGCCATGGAGAAACAGGCCGCGTGCGCTGCACCAATCAGCTCTTCCGGGTTGGTGCCTTTGACGCCTTCGAAACGGGTATTAAAGCCATAAGGCTGCTGGCTCAGCACGCCGCTTTCGGTGCTGACGGTGCCTTTGCCTTTAATATCGCCTTCCCAATGCGCCGAACCTTTCTTATGAATGGTCATGTCATTCCTCCTGTTGGTAAAGAAGCTAAGTATAGACAATACATTCATTTTCGCAGGCTAACTCACCGCGCGGGGACGTGATACCGTGCTTGTTGGTGTCAGCAGCGCCTCCGCCTGCACCAGCGAATCGCGGGTAATTTCACTTATCGATTTTGCGCCGGTCAGCGTCATGGCCACGCGCATCTCTTTCTCAATCAGGTTCAGCAGGTTTTCCACGCCGCGCTGTCCATGGGTCGCCAGCGCATAGATAAACGCCCGTCCCAGCAGCACGCTGTCTGCCCCCAATGCAATCATCCGCACCACATCCAGCCCGTTGCGAATGCCGCTGTCTGCCAGAATAGTGATGTCACCTTTGACCGCATCGGCAATCGCTGGCAACGCACGCGCCGAGGAGAGCACGCCATCCAGCTGGCGTCCGCCGTGATTCGAGACCACGATGCCATCCGCGCCAAAGCGTACCGCGTCGCGCGCATCTTCCGGATCGAGAATGCCCTTGATCACCATCGGCCCGTCCCAGAACTCGCGGATCCACTCCAGATCGCGCCACGAGATCGAGGGATCAAAGTTGTTCGCCAGCCAGCCAATATAATCTTCCAGCCCGGTCGGCTTGCCGAGATAGGCGGAGATGTTCCCCAGATCGTGCGGACGGCCCTGCAGTCCCACATCCAGCGCCCACTGTGGATGGGTGACCGCCTGCCAGTAACGACGCAGCGCCGCGTGATTACCGCTCATACCGGAGTGCGCATCGCGATAGCGCGCGCCCGGCGTCGGCATATCCACGGTAAACACCAGCGTTGAACAACCAGCGGCTTTTGCACGCTCCAGCGCATTGCGCATAAAGCCGCGGTCACGCAGCACGTAAAGCTGGAACCACATCGGACGATTGATCTGCGGGGCCACCTCTTCAATCGGGCAGACCGAGACTGTCGACAGGGTAAACGGAATGCCTTTCAGGGCTGCCGCACGCGCCGCCTGCACTTCGCCGCGACGGGCATACATGCCGCACAGGCCGACCGGTGCCAGCGCAACCGGCATCGACAGGGTTTCATTAAATAATTTCGTTTCGAGGCTCAGTTCCGACATGTTCTTCAGAATGCGCTGGCGCAGCGCCACGTCAGAAAGGTCCTCCACATTACGTCGCAGGGTGTGCTCGGCGTAAGCCCCGCCATCAAGATAGTGAAACAGGAACGGCGGCAGGATACGTTGCGCGGCGGCGCGATAGTCACTGGCAGCTGAGATAATCATCAGTCAGATTCCTTTGGGTTGCGTGTGTCGTTATCCGGTAAGCGGGTAATGCGCGCCTGGCGCGCTTCATCTTCATGGAGGCTTTTCAGCGTGGCGTGGACAAAGCCCAGATGCTGCATCGCCGCCTGACGTGCCGCGTCGGCGTCGCCCGCGAGGATCGCATCCAGCAGTGCCCGATGCTGTTCCGTCAGGCGGGCAAAAATGGCTGGCTGGGTGTACATGCGCTGACGGCTCTGCATCACCGACGACTGCAGCAGCTCGAAAAAGCCACGCATCGTCTGCAGCAGCACCACATTGTGTGACGCCTCGGCAATCGCCAGATGGAAGCGCACATCCGCCTGGGCAGCGAGGTCGGGATCGTCACTCTCTTTCAGCTTCAGGGTGGCGTCAAAGGCGTACTGCAGCTTCTCTTTGTCGGCGTCAGTGGCGCGCAGTGCCGCATGCCAGGCAGTACTGGCCTCGATGGCATGGCGCGCTTCCAGAATGTCGTAGCGGTAGTCGGGATCGTCGCGCAGCAGCTGGCGAATCGGTTCGACGATGCGCTGTTCCGACCAGGGTGCCAGCTGCTGACGAATCCAGGTACCGCCCCCGCGCCGGCTGATGAGCATGCCGCTGCTGATCAGCTGCTGTATCGCTTCACGCAGCGAGGAACGTGAGACCCCGAGTTCAGCAGAGAGCTGGCGCTCGGCGGGCAGGCGCATGCCCGGTTCAAGCTGATGTTCGGTGATATAGGCCCGCAGGCGTGTCACCAGCGGATCGGCAGTGTTGCTCATGGGATCATCCAGGGGAAGACGTAGGCCTGAAGTGTGGTAATCACCCCCACCATACAGGTGAAAATCAGGCTGTGTTTAACCGTAAAGCGGAACAGGTCGGACTCTTTTCCCACCAGCCCGACCGCCGCACAGGCGATGGCGATCGACTGCGGCGAGATCATCTTACCCGTCACACCGCCGGTAGTATTAGCCGCCACCAGCAGAACATCGGAAACACCGATCTGCTGGGCGGTCGTCGCCTGTAACGCGGCAAACAGCGCATTCGATGAGGTATCGGATCCGGTCAGGAAGACGCCCAGCCAGCCCAGGAACGGCGAGAAGAAGGTAAATGCATGGCCGGTATGCGCCAGTGCCAGAGCAAGCGTGGCAGAGAGACCGGAATAGTTGGAGATAAACGCAAAGGCCAGAACCATCCCGATGGAATAGATCGGCAGCGCCAGCTCTTTCAGCGTTTCACCAAAGGTCTGCAGCGCTGCCTTTGGCTTCATGCGCAGGAACAGCATTGCCATAATCGCCGCAATTAAAATGGCGGTGCCGGTGGCGGAAACCAGATCCAGCTTAAAGATCGCCGGATAAGGCGTGGCGCTGCCGACCACGGGCGGCATCCGCGCCACCAGCTCATTCAGCATCGGTACCGGCACCGCCAGCACCCACTCATAGAGTGCACCACCTTTGGCGAACTGCGCTTTAAATGGCGGGATGCTCCAGAGCGTGACGGTGGCGGTAAGAAACAGGAACGGCATCCACGCGCGGATCACCTGCCCCAGCCGATACTTCTGTGGCGGTTGCAGCACATCGCCATGCTTCGCCTCTGCATCGGCAAAACGAAAGATGCGAACCGGTTTCCAGACCCGCAGGAACAGCGTCAGCGAAATCAGCGAGGCGAGCGACGAGATAATATCGGGTAGCTCCGGCCCCAGGAAGTTGGAGCTGAGGAACTGGGCAAGGGCAAAGGATCCCCCCGCCACAACGACCGCTGGCCAGGTCTCTTTCACGCCGCGCCAGCCATCCATAATCGCCATAATCCAGAACAGCACAATCAGCGTCAGCAGCGGCAGCTGGCGTCCGGCCATCTGGCCGATGGCGAAGCTATCCAGCCCGGTGACCTGACCCGCCACGATAATCGGAATGCCCATTGCGCCAAACGCGACCGGCGCGGTATTCACAATCAGGCAGAGCCCGGCGGCGTAGAGCGGATTAAAGCCCAGCCCCACCAGCAGCGCCGCGGTAATCGCCACCGGCGCACCAAAGCCTGCCGCGCCTTCCAGAAACGCCCCGAATGAGAAGCCGACAATCAGCATCTGCAGACGCTGATCGGGGGTAATGGAGAGGATAGAGGCACGGATAATATCGAACTGGCCGGTTTTGACCGAGATTTTGTAGACGAACACGGCGGCGACAATAATCCAGGCAATCGGCCACAGCCCATAGAGAAAGCCGTACACCACGGCGGCCAACGCCTGGGCAACGGGCATCTGATAGAGAAACAGCGCCACCAGCAGCGCCAGCACCACGGTGGTGGTGGCGGCCAGATAGCCTTTCATCTTCAGCTTAATCAGTGCAAAGAAGAAAAACAGAATCGGGATCAGCGCGACCAGGCTTGAGAGCCAGATATTACCCAGCGGATCGTAGTTTTGTTGCCAGATCTGCATGCCAGTATCTCCAGAGGAAAAGGTGATGTGGCATGCAGATGCAGCACTGTATGCCATCTGCCCCCGGATTGGTCAGACCAAACCGCTGTATCGGGGCTTATGGCAACAGATAGTTAATGCATTGTTAAGCTATGGCAACAGAAGTTGGGCGAATTTTCGCGGAGTGTGAACCAGAGAAAAATATTGCCAGAATTGGTCTGACCAAAATCAGCGATTTATCTCCGGGAAGGCGCGCTGATAGCTGTGCGGATGAAAACGCAGATTAAGCACAATCAGCAGCAGCGTGACCGTCGCCTGCAGAATCCAGACGCTGGTGAAATTTCCGGTGAGCGCATGCAGCTGACCGGCGATAAACGGCATGCTGCCCGCAATAATAAAGCCGACGCCCTGCATAAAGGCCACCAGCCGCGCGCCAGCCTGGGGCTGCTCCAGATGATCCAGCGCCAGCACCAGTGCCAGCGGAAACGCCCCGCCCAGCCCGAAGCCCGCCATCCCCGCCCAGAACCACGGTGCCAGCTGTGGTGCAAACAGGAAGCCGAGCATGCCGCAGAACTGCATAGCCAGGGTGAGCAGCAGCAATGGGCGACGATCGCGGCCCCGCGCCAGCAACGGCAGCAGCAGCGCACCGGTAACCTGACAGCCGATCATCATGCCGAGCAGTGAACCGCCCGCCTGCGCACTCCAGCCACGCTGATGGTAAAAATCGGGCAGCCAGGCAACACAAATGGCGTAACCGCCGTTCACCAGCCCGAAGCTCAGCGCCAGCGTCCAGGCGCGGGTTTTTCGCCACAGCGAAGGCAGCACGGCGGCCTGCGTGCGGGCGGCGGGCGGCGTGGTGGTGATCAACAGCCAGAGCAGGATAGCCAGCACTACCGGCAGCGCCCAGCTGCTCAGTGCCCCCTGCCAGCCAGCATGTGCACTTAGCCACGGCGAGATCGCCGCGCCAATCCCGCCGCCGCCCATCAGCGCCCCTGCCCATAGTCCGGTCACGCCCGCACTGCGGCTGCCAAAGCGCTGACGAATCAACCCAGGCATCGCCATCTGGACGATACCAATGCCCGCCCCACCCGGCACGGCAGTCAGCACCAGCCCATGTCCGTCCGTCACAAACCATCGACTCACCAGCGCCAGCAGCAGCAGTAACAGCCCGCCCAGCAGTAATTTGCGCACCGCAAAGCGCTGCATCAGCGGCGCACTGACCAGGGCAATGGCACCCATCATCATCATCGGCACCGCAGGCAGCAGCGAGGCCGCCAATGGCGACAGGCCGATGCTCTGCCGCAGCTCACCAAGTAACGGACTGACCGAGGTCATCAGTGGCCGCATATTCAGCCCGGCCAGCACCAGCGCCGCCAGCAGCAGGTTGTTCTCTCTCTTCATAGGAAATCTACGCCATTAAAAGTTGCCAGCCTGACAGCAGTCGCTACTATCTGGAAATGAAATATTACTCTGCCAGGTAGTGGAAAAATGAATCGTCAGCCGATGTTCACTCCTCAACAGCTGCTCAGCTTTGTGGCGGTGTGCGAAACCGCCAGCTTTACCCGCGCCGCCGACCGGGTGCACCTGTCGCAGTCCACCGTCAGCCAGCAGGTGCGGCGGCTGGAGGAGATGGTCGGCAAAGAACTGCTGGTCCGCTCCTCGCATCAGGTACAGATCACCGAAGAAGGCGAAAAACTTTTAGGCTACGCCCGGCGGATTATTGCGCTGAACGGGGAAGCGCACGATGTGCTAAGTGACCAGTGGCGCGATGGCGTGCTGCGCCTTGGCGTGCCGGAAGATTTTGCCGCCCCCACGGCCGGTCTGCTGGCGCACTTCAGTCGTGATCATCCGCAGCTGCGGCTGGATGTGATGAGCGGTATGCAGGTGGAAATTCGTCGTGCCTGGCAGCGTGAAGAGCTGGACATCATGCTGATTAAACAGCCCGCTGGTGACCGTCCGCTGGCGTCGCGTCCTGAACCGCTGCTGTGGCTCGACAGTGCAGAGTGGCCCTGCTTTGAGCAGACGCCGGTGCCGCTGGTGCTGTTTCCCCAGCAGGGGCTTTATCGCGATGAGGTCTGTCAGACGCTTGATGCGCTGGGCCGAAGCTGGCGCATCAGCTACAGCAGCGCCAGCCTGGTCGCGCTGGCCGCCGCCAGTGCACAGGGGCTGGGGCTGACGTTACTGCCTGCCAGCTGCCGTCTGCCAGAGCACCGGGTTCTGGGTCCTGAACAGGGTCTGCCGGTGATTAATACCTTTGAACTGGCGCTGTTCTGTCGTCATCCGCAGGATCCGCTGCAGCGCGAACTGGCGGCGTCACTGGCGGCATTCGGCAAGCTGCGCTGGCAGTGAAATATCGAATAGCCGTCAGTGGAAAATAACGCAGCAGGGTGACGCGTCGTTTGTCAGATTAAGACCTTGTTCACTTTGCAGGAGCCTCTGATGCCTATTTCCTCTTCGCCGAGCCGCCGTGATTTCCTGGGGCAAAGCGTTCGCTGGACCGCCGCAGGCGGCTTGCTGGCCGCCGGTCTCGGTCAGGCCAGTGCCGCCACCCGCTCATCGTTGTCCGCCATCAATCCCGACCAGCCCGCCGCCCTGCCCCGACAGGACCACTATCTGCTGCGCAATGTGCGACTGGAAGAGAGTTTTATCCGCGAGGGTGACGACGTCGTCGCGACCCGGACCGGTCTTTACGACATCAGCGTGCGCGACGGCAAAATTGACCAACTGACCTCGGCGGGCCAGGGTGACAGCACGCTACCGTCGTGGGATGCGCAGGAGGCGCTGCTGCTGCCCGCTACGCAGGATATGCATATCCATCTTGATAAAACCTTCTACGGCGGTCCGTGGCAGGCTCCACGTCCACGTCAGGGCAAAACCATCAAGGATATGATTGCACGCGAGCAGGTGCTGATTCCGCAGCTGCTGCCCCACTCCCAGGCCCGTGCCGAAGGATTGATCGCCCTGCTGCATGCCAAAGGCACCACCCGCGCCCGTAGCCATTGTAATATCGATCCGGTCAGCGGCCTGAAAAGTCTGGAACATCTGCAGGCGGCATTAGCCCGTCATCCTGCTTTTTCCTGTGAAATCGTTGCCTTCCCGCAGCACGGCCTGCTGCACTCGCAGGTTGATGGTCTGATGCGTGAGGCAATGCAGCACGGCGTTGAGTATGTCGGCGGGCTGGATCCCACTAACGTGGATGGCGCGATGGAGAAGTCGCTGGATGACATGTTTCAGATTGCGCTCGACTATCAGCGCGGCGTGGATATTCACCTGCATGAGACCTCCCCGGCTGGTGTGGCGGCGATTCAGTACATGATTGACACCGTGGCGCAGAATCCGGTGCTGAAAGGTAAAGTGACGCTGAGCCACGGTTTTGCGCTGGCGACGCTCACCGGCAGTGCGCTGGATAAAATGATCGAAGGGCTGGCGGAGCAGCAGTTCAGCGTCGCTTCCACGTTGCCGATTGGCAGGCTTACCATGCCGATTCCGCAATTGCAGGCCGCAGGGATAAAGGTGATGACCGGCACCGACAGCGTGATCGATCACTGGTCTCCGTTTGGCACCGGCAGCATGCTGGAAAAAGCGAATCTCTATGCGCAGCTCTATCGTGGTTCGGATGAGTTCTCGCTGTCGCGGGCGCTGGCCATCGCCACAGACGATCGCATGCCGCTCTCTGCTCAGGGCGAACGTCAGTGGCCTGCGCCGGGCGATGATGCGAGCATGATGCTGGTAGCAGCGAGCTGTTCCGCTGAAGCCGTGGCGCGCATTTCACCGGTAGTGGCGACCTTCTCACGCGGTAAACCGGTCTTTGCGCTGGCCTCGGCCTGAGCCTTCTCAGCTAGCGGCGAGATCGAGCCTGCTCAGGGAAACCGGTCAGTTCGGAAAGGCGCTTAAGCCATCCATGGCGGCTCGGCCCGACTACGGGCCAACGCTCTGCGTTGTTCAAAAACGCTCCCGGCGTTTTTATCCAGGCGTCGGGACGCTTTGCTCTTCTGACCGGCTTCCCTGCGCTTCAAGCTTGTTTATTGCTGATAGATTCTCAGTGCCCGTGGTTTACCAGCAGCGACGGTCCTGAAACGGGAAGCGTCTGCCAGATGTGAAGTGAAGGGAGCCTATGCCTGTAGCAAAGCATAGCGGGCCACAGATAGCGGTTTTGCGTCTTTGTCGAGGGCATATGCTCCCTGAAGCCTGCTCTGCGGCTAACACATACCTGCTCAGGATTTGCCAGCAGCGACCTTACTGCCTAAACCTGTCCCCTCTTACGCCCGCCAAAAACAACAGAGCCTCCACACGGGAGGCTCTGCATTTACCTGAGCGGAGTGCGGGTTACGCGCTTTTGGCCCATTGATCATTCGACATTAATTCCATTGCCAGCGCGTATAAGCGACGATCTTCCTGATCACAGGGCTCATCTTCCGCATAACAGCCGATCATGGATGCGATTTTATCCGCAGATAAACTCTCGCCATGAACATGCAGTGTCAGTACGGCGCGGCCTACTATTTTAAGCACATTTTCATGTGGTCCCTGGATGCTATTACTCAATGCAAATACCCTCTACCGGTCGTTGTACCAGGAATATGGCGCGATAAATATAAAGCAATTAGATCAGGATTTTTATCGGCACCAGTGGTGATATTTTTTAATGATTAATTCTATTACTGGAGTCTTAGTTGAGGATTTATCTGATTAACAATGAAATATTTTTTTAAAAACGGTCACTTATAAAATAATTACTGGTATTAACCGATCGTCACTCTGGAACAACCACGTTAAGCCGGCGTTAATCTATAAAAATAAACCACCTTTTTTCAGTAAACTTCAGCTTATTCCTAAGCGCACCGGCAGATTTAGTTTCATACCGCTAACCATCGAGGTTCCCGTTGCTGTCAGGCGTGCTTTCTGCCAGACTTGCCCCGCAATAATGCCCGACACTTTCAGCCTCAGAGGCCGCGCCCGTGACCGCTTTTTCTACCCTCAATTCGCTTCCCGACAGCCAGCTCGATAACCTGCGCGAGATGGGCTACACCAGCATGACACCCGTGCAGGCCGCTACGCTGCCCGCCATTCTGCAGGGACGCGACGTGCGCGCGCAGGCGAAAACCGGCAGCGGTAAAACGGCTGCCTTTGGTATTGGTTTACTGCACCATATCGACAGCACCCGCTTTCAGACGCAGGCACTGATCCTCTGTCCGACCCGTGAACTGGCGGATCAGGTGGGTAACGTGCTGCGCCAGCTGGCGCGCTTCACCCGCAACATCAAAGTGCTCACCCTGTGCGGCGGACAGCCAATGAGCGCGCAGCGTGACTCGCTGGTGCATCCACCGCATATTGTGGTCGGCACGCCGGGTCGTATCCTCGACCACATCAACCGCGAAAACCTCAAGCTGGACCAGCTCAGCACGCTGGTGCTGGATGAAGCGGATCGGATGCTGGAGATGGGCTTCCTCAATGATATGGAAACGATTATTGAAGCGACGCCCGCCTCGCGTCAGACGCTGCTCTTTTCCGCTACCTGGCCCGACGGCATCACCGCTATCAGCACACGCTTTCAGCGTGATGCGCTGAGCGTTGTTACTGAAGATGTCAGCGAACTGCCGTCAATCGACCAGCAGTTCTTTGAAGCCAGCCATAATGAAAAACTGGGCCTGCTGATAGCCCTGCTCAGCGATCGTCAGCCTTCATCCTGCGTGGTCTTCTGCAACACTAAACGTGAGTGTGATGATGTTGCTGCAGCGCTTAACGCGCGTGATATCAGCGCCCTGCCACTGCATGGCGACCTTGAGCAGCGCGATCGTGAACGCGTACTGATTCGCTTCGCGAACGGCAGCGGTCGCGTGCTGGTCGCCACAGATGTCGCGGCGCGCGGACTCGACATCAAATCGCTGGCGATGGTGGTCAACTATCAGCTCGCCTGGGACCCTGAAGTTCACCTGCACCGCATTGGTCGTACGGCGCGTGCAGGCGAGCATGGTGTTGCCGTCAGCCTGGTCGCGGCCGATGAGATGGCGCGTGCACATGCGCTGGAAGATTTCCTGCAGCAGAAATTGCCGTGGGTCTCGGCCAGCACGCTGAAAAAGGGCAGCAGTAAGCCTCTGCCTGCCGCCATGATGACGTTGTGCATTGATGGTGGCCGTAAAGCCAAGATACGTCCGGGAGATATTCTGGGTGCGCTGACGGGTGAAGCGGGTTATCGCGCTGAGCAAATTGGGAAAATTGTCCTGACCCCGACCCATGCCTACGTAGCGATTGAGGCAAATCAGGCCAAAGCGGCACTGGTGAAACTTAAGCAGGGCAAAATCAAAGGCAAAACCTGCCGGGCGATTCTGCTGAAAGATTAAATAAAAAAGGGCGAGGTCATGACCTCGCCCGGTCTGTTATGGCTCTTCGATGCGTGACACATGCAGCGTGGTTTTATCGCCTTTACCCTGTACCTTGCCACTGACGCGTACTTTGTCCTCAGCGGTGTAGGTTTTACCATCAAAGGTCTTCTTAGGGGCAATAATCGGTAAGGTCCCGGTGTTGTCGCGGAACTGATACCGTTCGCCCTGCTCTTTCTTCACGATGTAACCTTCCAGCGTTACATACCCGCCCTGACGGAAATCGCGGATCTGATCGATGTGGGTCTGGCCGGTATCTTCTGACCCTTTATAGCCGGCATCCTGCTTGTGTTGCGGCGGCGGCGTATCGCCTGCTTTGTATCCGCCCTCTTCAGCTGAAACGCCTGCGCTCATCATCACCAGCAACGACGCTAAAATCACTTTTTTCATTTCACACTCCTTTATTGGAAAGGTGTCCATGTTGAACCTTCAGGGTTAAGCCTGGCACAATAATTGGCATCCGTTTTATTTCACCCTTCTCTTCTCACCTTTTTCCGTTTGCTGCCGATAACCTGTTCACACCCTATTTCACCAGCTGCGTTAATGCAGAGGCAACCATGGATAATTTTCAAAAAGAGATCGATGAAAGAGCGAACCTCGCGTTATCGAACAAGTTTGAGCTGCTGCTGTTTCGCTTAGGTTCCGATCAGCTGAAAGGCAAATCTGAACTGTTTGGCATTAACGTCTTCAAGCTGCGTGAAATTGTACCGATGCCGACCATCACTAAAGCCGCGGGCATGCGTTCGCCGCTGCTGGGTATGGCGAGTATTCGTGGGCAGTTCATTCCGGTGATCGACCTGCCTGCAGTAGCAGGCTGTGTGCCGGAAACCGGTCTTAACCTGCTGCTGGTGACCGAGTATGCCCGTAACACCCAGGCGTTTGCCGTGGAGTCAGTTGAGAACATCGTGCGTCTCGACTGGAGCCAGGTGCATACCGCCGAAGCCGGTATTGGCGGCCGCAATATTACCAGCATCGCCTGCCTGGACAGCGACAAGCAGAGCAACGAGCTGGCGATGGTGCTGGACGTTGAGCAGATTCTGTATGACATCATTCCTTCAGTGCGCGGCGTTGAACCGGAAGCGGCCAGACCACGTGCGTTCAACTATCGCCCTGGTGCAGTGGCCATTGTGGCAGAAGATTCTAAAGTGGCGCGTCAGCTGCTGGAGCAGGGCCTGAAGAGCATGGGCATTCCGGCGCTGATGTTTAACACCGGTCTGGAAGCCTGGGAAAAAATTAAGCTGATGAGCCAGGAAGCACAGGCTGCGGGCGAGTCGATTCACGACAAAATTGCGCTGGTCCTGACCGATCTGGAGATGCCAGAGATGGATGGCTTTACGCTTACCCGCAACATTAAGCGGGACCCGATTCTCAAGGTTCTGCCGGTCGTCATTCACTCCTCACTCTCTGGCAGCGCCAACGAAGATCATGTGCGCAAAGTGGGTGCCGACGGTTATGTGGCGAAGTTTGAACTGAATGAGCTGTCAGACGTGATTTTTAACGTTCTCGACACTGCACGCTAAACAAATCCGGGTCGCGAAGAATGCCCGGTATGTTTTTACTTTTTAGCCAGCAGAATGGCTGGCCTGACCAGGAACCGACTATGCACATTGAAACTTTACCTGTTACACCGGCACCTGCTACCCCTGCTCCTCAGAAAGTGCTGCGTGGCCGTTTACGCCAGCTGGCCTGGATTACCGCCGTCACGTTGAGTGTCGCATTCTGGGTAGGCCTCTACTTCTTAGTTTTCTGAATCCGGTCATGCTTGTCTGGATCGGGCCGTCAGCATTCCTGCTGACGGCCCTTTTTTTTGCCTTAGTTTCCCCTTTGTTTATTTGTTAACCTTTTCTGAAGCTTTTCAGTGACTATTTATTCACTCACCGTTATTACTTAAAAATTATTAAAGGTACATGTTCGTGCTCCGATAACTGTATGTGCGAGATCACCTTTTTGCCTGCGGTTGTGACCACAGACATCAGCAAGGCACTGCGCACAACAGCAGAGAACCTGAGTGTTGCTAACAAACTGATTAATAATAAAACGGGGAAGAGAACATGTTCGGTATCAAGAATATGAAGGTGGGAATGCGGCTCGCAGCAGCCTTCGGTATTATTGTGACGTTACTGATAGTGATTGGCGTAACATCCATTACCAGAATTAACAGTATTAATACCGCGATCTCATCGATCGTTGACGATCGCTATGTAAAAGTACGACTGGCATTTGATGTGCGCGATGGCGTCAACGATCAGATCAAATACCTGCGCGGCATGGTGATCGACACAAACCGTCCGGAAATGAATGTGAAACGTTATGGTCAGCTGGATGAAGCCACGCAACGCACTAACATCGCGATGAAAAAGATTGAAGACATCCAGGTCACACCAGTCGGTAAGAAAAAGATCGCCGGTCTGCTGGCCTCGTCTCAGGCATTTGAGCAGGTCAAAACTGAATTGATCGGCCTGATTAAAGCGGGCAATTTTGATGCAGCCAGCGCCTATGTCCTGAAATCGATGACCGCCACCCAGAATAAATTCCTGCAGGATGCGGTGAATTTTGCCAACTCTCAGGACTCGCAGTTGCGCAGTGAAGGTCAGGGCATTGTGGAAAATGGACAGTCTGCTATCACCATCACGCTGATTTTCTCCGCGCTGGCGATTCTGGCCGCGATTATGCTGGGCTACTTCCTGACCCGCTCTATTGTGCGTCCGCTGGTTGCTGCGGTTGACGTTGCTGAACGCGTTGCCGCGGGCGATCTGAGTACCCAGATGCAGGTGACTTCGCGCGATGAAACCGGCGTCCTGATGCAGGCGCTGCAGCGCATGAACGATAACCTGCTGTCGATTGTGACTGAAGTACGCACCGGCTCCGACACTATCGCGGTCGCCTCCAACCAAATCTCCAGTGGTAACCTTGACCTATCAACCCGCACTGAGCAGCAGGCCAGTTCGCTGGAAGAGACCGCCTCTGCTATGGAGCAGATGACGTCGACCGTGAAACACAATGCGGACAATGCGCGTGAAGCTAATCACCTGGTATCGACGACTTCCAGCGTGGCCCGTGAAGGTGGCGTGGTCATGGAAAAAGTGATCGAGAAGATGGAAGCGATCGCCCTCTCCTCACGCAAAATTGTCGATATCATCAGCGTTATCGACTCCATCGCCTTCCAGACCAATATTCTGTCACTGAACGCCGCCGTTGAAGCTGCGCGGGCGGGTGAACAGGGTCGCGGCTTTGCGGTGGTCGCAAGTGAAGTGCGTAATCTGGCACAGCGCTCAGCCTCCGCAGCCAAAGAGATTAAGGTACTGATTGAAGATTCGGTCGCTAAAGTCGATGAAGGCAGCAAACTGGTAACCCATGCGGGTTCGACCATCGGTGAGGTGGTAAACAGCGTGCAGAGCGTGGCGAATATCATGAGCGAAATCACCATTGCCAGCAGCGAGCAGAGCAGCGGCATCAATGAGATCAATCAGGCGATTACTCAGATGGAAGCGGTAACGCAGCAGAACGCCGCGCTGGTTCAGGAAGCATCAGCTGCTTCACAGGCACTGCAGGATCAGGCTGAGCGTATGGCGCAGGCGATGAGCGTGTTTAATACCGGCAAGCTCGCACTGCAACCCGTGCTTCGCTGATTACTTTTAATGGCCTGCTCAGGCGGGCCTGTTTCAGATCGGTGATATTAACCGGGTTGAGCAAAAAGTTACGCAGGGAAGCTAAGTATTCCGGCGGGTACAGAAGAAAGGATGAGGGATGGCGGAGGGGAACAGCAGAAAACAAAAAAGGCTGCCAGAGGCAGCCTTTTATTACTGTAAATGCAACAACGCTATAAAGCTCACTAGCCTTTATCAGAGAGCGCGAAGCTGGCTCTGAATTGCAATCCTCGCCGCGTTCACCTGAACAACGACAGATTTGCAGAAAATGCATTTCGCTCCATGCGGATTGGCTCTTGTAACATCAAAATGCGATGTACGAAACTGTGAGCCATTACAGTGAGGACATTTAAAAGT
>Ga0209371_1000546_pt1 | contig 35290 bp, 30 predicted proteins | sample AgamicAtAmrz_FD_187165 | JGI IMG/M metagenome (GOLD analysis project Ga0209371, IMG submission 187165) | Agave microbial communities from Guanajuato, Mexico - At.Am.rz (SPAdes) (version 2) | ecosystem: Host-associated > Plants > Roots > Rhizosphere | place: Guanajato, Mexico | collected 2012-06-07
TGAATGGCAGTGCTGAAAAAGAAAAAACAGGCGGGAAAATTAAGGCCGATAATATCTGATGTTTAACCCTGACAGCAGGATAAGGGCGGCGAGTCACCTCGCCGCGTCTGTTTTATCGCAGGATCACCGTTAACAGAATCAGCATAATCGCAATGATCACAACGCCGACAAATGCACGATCAAGCCTCACTCGTTTCATCTCAGCCTCCTCAGAACCACTGCCCAAACCGGCGGATATAGAAAGTCTTCATCCCTTGCGCAAACAGGCAATAGCCCAACAGCGTCGCCACCAGCCACGGAAAATAGGCGAGCGGCAGCGGCACCAGCCCCACCATTGCGCCGAGCGGCGAGAAGGGAATGGCGATGCCGAGCGCCATAATCGCGAAGGTGGCCAGCATCACCGGCAGCGCCGCGCGGCTCTGGAAGAAGGGGAGCTTCTGCGTGCGCAGCATATGCACCACCAGCGTCTGCGACAGCAGCCCTTCGACAAACCAGCCGGACTGGAACAGCGACTGCACACCCGCATGATTTGCACCGAAGACGTACCACATCAGCGCAAAGGTGGTGATATCGAACAGCGATGAAGTTGGCCCCATCCACAGCATAAAGCGGCGGATATTGCTGGCGTCCCATTTACGCGGTTTGCGCAGGAACTCCGCATCCATCTTGTCCCAGGGCAGCGCCAGCTGAGAAATGTCATACATCAGGTTCTGCAACAGCAGATGGATCGACAGCATGGGCAGGAACGGGATAAACGCACTGGCAATCAGCACGGAAAACACGTTGCCGTAGTTAGAGCTGGCGGTCATGTTCAGGTACTTGATGATATTGCCGAAGGTCTCGCGCCCTTTCACTACGCCGGCCTCCAGCACGCGCAGATCTTTCTGCAGCAGAATAATGTCGGAGGACTCTTTGGCGATATCCGCCGCGCTGTCCACGGAGATCCCGACGTCAGCGGCGCGCAGCGCCGGGGCGTCGTTAATACCGTCGCCGAGAAAACCGACCGTATGGCCGTTCTGCTGGAACAGCCGCACCAGACGCGCCTTCTGCGGCGGCGTTAGTCTGGCAAACAGGCTGCTGCGTTCGGCGGCCTGCGCCAGCTCGTTATCACTCATCGCCTCGATCGCATCGCCAGTGAGCATGGCGCTGGTGTCCAGCCCCACTTCGCGACAGATACGTGCGGTAATCGTTGGGTTGTCGCCGGTCAGCACTTTGACCGCCACGCCGTTAGCGCGCAGCGCCTGGATAGCCTGGCCTGCGCTCTCTTTCGGCGGATCGAGGAAAGTCAGTACCCCTTCCAGCGTCAGCTCGCGCTCGTCTGCCTGCGTCAGCGGCTGCGACTTCTCCCCTTCACGCGTCGCCACCAGCAGTACGCGAAAACCCTGCTGGTTATAGCTTTCGGTCAGCGCAAGCAAGGCGGCGCGCCGCCCGGCGCACAGCGGCAATACCTCGCCGTTAAGGCGGATCGCCGTCGACACCGCAAGCATCTCTTCTACCGCGCCTTTGCAAACCAGCATTGCGTTGCCCTGCTGCAAATCATCGACCCACACGGACGCGCGGCGACGGGCGAAATCAAACGGCAGCACATCGCTCTGATGGTAGCGGCTCTGCTGTTGGGTGGCGATCTGCCCGGCGCTGGCCTCTATAACAGCGCGATCCATCAGGTTCTTTGTCCCCTGCTGGCTGCTGCTGTTCAGCCAGGCGAGCAGCAGCACGCGCGCATCCTGCTCGTCGGCACAGTTGTGCGCATGTGACAGCCGGATCTCGTCCTGCGTCAGCGTCCCGGTTTTGTCGGTACAGAGCAGATCCATCGCGCCAAGGTTCTGGATCGCGTTCAGCCGTTTGACGATCACCTTACGCTGCGCCAGCGCCATTGCGCCTTTCGCCAGGTTGGAGCTGACGATCATCGGCAGCATTTCCGGCGTCAGCCCCACGGCGACGGCCAGCGCGAACAGCGTTGCGTCCACCCAGTCGCCTTTGCTGAAGCCGTTAATCAGCAGCACCACCGGCACCATGATCAGCATAAAGCGGATCAGCAGCATGCTGACGCTGTTCACGCCACGATCGAAGGCGGTCTGGGTGCGGCTGCCGACCAGCGATTTCGCCAGCGAACCGAAGTAAGTCTGGCTGCCCGTTGCCACCACCACGGCGCGCGCCGTGCCACTGGCTACCGTAGTGCCCATCAGGCAAATATTGCTCCGCTCCAGCAGGCTTTGGTTCTTCTGCTCCGCCCGCTGGAGATCGCCGCCTTTACCCGCTATCTGTGTGGTGAAGTCGATTTTTTCTACCGGCAGAGATTCGCCGGTCAGCGCCGCCTGGCTAACGGCGAGATCGCGGGCGCTCAGCAGCCGCACGTCGGCTGGCACCAGATCGCCCGTATTGAGCAGCACCACATCACCCGGCACCAGCGCGCTGATGGCAATCTCCTGCGCCGTCCCGTCACGCAGCGCAATCGCGGTGCTGCGCACCATGGATTTCAGCGCCTGCGCGGCGCGGTTGGTGCGGAACTCCTGCCAGAAGCGCAGCAGCGCGCTGAGCGTCACCATGGTGCAAATAATCGTCACGCCGGTCAGATCGCCCGCGTCGCCTGCGCGCAGCGGCAGCCAGTAGTCAGTGAAAAAACTCACCAGCGCCAGCGCCAGCAGCACGTAGATAAAAGGGTTGTGAAACGCCATCAGCAGCTGCGCCAGCACCGGCGGCGCTTTCTCATGGGCGACCTCGTTAGGGCCAAACTGCGTCTGCCGGCGCTCCGCTTCCTGTCGGGACAGCCCCTCACTCTGGCTACGCAAATGTTGCAGCGTGGCTTCCACCGAACAGCAAGCCTGCTGCTCAATTAAAAAAGAGCTTGCGGCATTCTCCGCAGACCGAGGTTTATTTTTCGCCAGCGTTTGGCTTTCCAGTTTTATTTCAGACATAGTGAATTCTCCCTGCAACGGGCAAAGCAATCCCGGCACGCGAAAACAGGCGTGCGTAAAAAAGACGGTATTTAAAAGGGAGGCGTAAACCGACGGGCAAATAAGCGCGTCACGCAGCAGCGAGGCAATCGGCGCAGCGCGAGAATGCAGAAGCAGAACGCAGCCAGTCAGCTACGCGCAGCGAGGAGGAGGAAACAGAGCGTGAGTAAATAGCAGCATAACGATCGCCTCAACGTGAAAAAATTATTTTTCAGGGAGCAATCGTTATTATTCAGGATCGCTGCCCGCCGGTTGGCAAGCAGCAGAATAAATTCAGCTTGCCGGTGTTAATAACCAGGTCGAATGACTGTCCAAGTGAATTTTCCAGTAAAAAGTTGCCGCTATTATAAGCGCGCCGGAAAAAGGATAAAGAATAAATCGATGCTAAATGCACGTCGTTGAGGTTCTGTTTCCCTATACTGAATAAATGCAGTTTTACACCGCTTATAACCATAGCGTTATGCTTAGAACTTTTCTGCATAAGGTTAGCCAATAATAGACTATTCTTCCTTTAAGCCCTTCCGTACACTCGCGTTACTACTTTATAAGGCAAGGAATTACCATGAAAAAAATCGTCGCCTCTCTGCTCGCGATGTCGCTGGCAACGGCCTTTGCCGCACAGGCCGCCACGCCAAAAGATACGCTGGTTATTGCCCAGTCTACCGATGACGCCGACAGTTTTGATCCGGCCAAAGGGTTTGAACTGACCAGCGTGCAGGCCTTTACCAATATCTATCAGCGCCTGGTCCAGTCCGATCCGCAAAACCCGACCGACTTAAAGCCGACGCTGGCGACCAGCTGGCAGCCGGGCAGCGACAACCGCAGCCTGACCTTTGAGCTGCGCAAAGACGCAAAATTCTCCACCGGCAATGCGCTGCGTCCGGAAGATGTGATCTTCTCGCTGGGTCGCGTGGTCAAGCTTAACCTCGATCCCTCATTTATCCTGACGCAGCTCGGCTGGACCAAAGAGAACGTTGATGGTTTCCTGAAGAAAGTCGACGACAACCATGTGCAGATAAGCTGGACAGCCAACGTCAGCCCAACCTATGTGCTGAGCCTGCTCTCCGCGCCGGTCTCCTCTATCGTTGATGAAAAAACCGTGATGGCGAACGAGAAGAACGGTGACCTGGGCAACGGCTGGCTGGCAACCAACTCGGCGGGCAGCGGGCCGTATCAGATCCGCAAAGTGGTGCTGCATCAGGTGGTCCTGCTGACCGCTAACCCGACCTCCCCAGCCGGTGCGCCGAAGCTGAAAAATGTGCTGATCAAAAACGTGCCGGAACCTGCGGCGCGCCGTCTGCTGCTGGAACAGGGCGATGCCGATATCGCACGTAACCTCGGTGCCGACCAGATCGCCGCGCTGAAAGGCAAGGCGGGCGTGAAGACCGAAGCGATCCCGATGGCGTCGCTCTACTATATTCAGTTCAACGTTGGCGGCAACGATACGCTGAAAAACCCGGCACTGTGGGAAGCGGCACGTTACCTGTTTGACTATAAAGGCATCGCCAACGATCTGCTGAAAGGCCAGTTTGACGTGCACCAGACCTTCCTGCCGAAGGGCTTCCTCGGCGCGGTCAACGATACCCCTTACAGCTACGATCCTGAGAAGGCAAAAGCTATCCTGCAGAAAGCGGGCCTGACCAACGTAAGCTTCGATCTCTCTACCAGCAATCAGCCGCCCTATCTCGATATCGCACAGGCGTTGCAGGGCAGCTTTGCCAAAGGCGGCGTGAAAATCAATGTCCAGCCGGGCCTGAGTTCAGAAGTGTCGACCAACGTGAAGGCGCACAAGTATCAGGCGACGCTTAACGCCTGGGGCGCGGACTATTTCGATCCCAACACCAACGCCGCCTCTTTCGCCTATAACCCGGAAGACGGCAGCAAAACCATCGCTTACCGTTCGGACTGGCATATTCCTGAGCTGAACAAGCAGGTGCTGGCCGCGACCGCGGAAAGCGATCCGCAGAAGCGCGTGGCGCTCTATAAGGCGATGCAGGAGTCGGTGCTGAAAAACTCACCGTACGTCATTGGCCTGCAGGCGCGTAATTTGATCGCGCTGCGCGACAATCTGCAGGGCTACGTGCAGGGCATCAACCCAGACATGGTGTACTACTCGCAGGTCAGCAAATAATGGCGCAGTCTGCCTCGCATACCGGGTTCGCCCGGTATCTCTGGCCGCGCCTGTCGCGGCTCGTCACCAGCCTGCTGTCGCTGCTGGTGACGCTGCTCGGGCTGCTGGCCTTTACCTTTATGCTGTCGCACCTCTCGCCGGTCGATCCGGTGCAGCAGATCGCCGGGGATCACGCCAGCGAAGCGACCTATACGCAGGTACGCCACGAGCTCGGGCTGGATCAGCCGGTGCTGGTGCAGTTCTGGCGCTACCTGGAACATCTGGCGCGCGGCGATCTCGGCCTGTCGCACCTGACGAACCAGCCGGTGGCGAACGATCTGATGCAGACCTTTCCTGCCACCATTGAGCTGGCCACCTGCGCCATGATCTTCGCCGCCGTTTTCGGTATCAGCCTGGCGCTGCTCGCCGCGTGGAAACCCGGCAGCATGATTGATAACGTGGCGCGCTTTATCTCGCTGCTTGGCTATTCGGTGCCGGTGTTCTGGCTCGGCCTGCTTGGACTGCTGCTGTTTTATGCCGTACTGCACTGGTCGGCCGGTCCGGGGCGGCTCGATGATCTCTATGTCTATACGCTGGAGCCGAAGACCGGCTTTGTGCTGATCGACAGCTGGCTTTCCGGCGATCCTGAAATGTTCCGCAACGCCATCGCCCATTTATGGCTGCCGGTGGTGATCCTGGGCCTGCTGGCCATGGCGGGCATTACCCGCCTGCTGCGCGCCGCGCTGCTCGAAGAGAGCAGCAAAGAGTACGTGACGCTGGCGCGTGCCAAAGGTGCCGGGCGCGGCCGTATTCTGCTGCGCCATATCTTTCCCAACGTGCTGGGTACGCTGGTGACGGTGATCGCCCTCTCCTACGCCACGCTGCTGGAAGGCTCGGTACTGACCGAGACCGTTTTCGCCTGGCCGGGCGTGGGACGCTATATGACTAACGCGCTTTTCTCTGCCGACGTGCCCGCCATCCTCGGCTCAACGCTGCTGATCGGCACCTGCTTTGTGCTGCTTAACGCGCTGGCAGACGCCTTAACCTGGTTAACCGATCCGAGAACCCGATGACGCAACAACTCTCTGAACTTGAAACGCTGCGGCCGCGCCGCCGCCGCCGTCGCGTCACCTCGCTGACCATCGGCCTGACGCTGGTGGCGATCCTGGTGCTGACCGCGCTGTTCGCGCCGCTGCTGGCCCCGGTCGATCCCAATATGCAGACGATCTCGGCGCGCCTGCTGCCGCCATCGGCGCAGCACTGGTTCGGCACCGACGGCTTTGGCCGCGATCTGCTGTCGCGTGTGATCTATGGTGCGCGCCCGACACTGCTGCTGGTGTCGCTGATCCTCGTGCTGACCATTCCGGTAGGCCTGCTGATCGGCATCACCGCCGGTTACGTTGGCGGCTGGACAGAGCGCGTGCTGATGCGCATTACCGATATTTTCCTTTCGCTGCCTAACCTGGTAATCGCGCTGGCGCTGGTGGCGATGCTCGGTCCGGGGCTGATGAACGGCGCGCTGGCGCTGGCACTCACCAGCTGGCCGCCCTTTGCCCGCCAGGCGCGTGCGGAAACGCTGGCGCTGCGCCGCAGCGACTATCTGGCGGCCGCGCGTATGCAGGGCATCACCGGGCTGCGCCTGATGTTCGGCCATATCCTGCCGCTCTGCCTGCCAACCGCCGTGGTGCGCGCCGCGCTCAGCCTTGGCGGCATCATTCTCTCCGCGGCGGGTCTTGGCTTCCTCGGGATGGGCGTACAGCCGCCGACCGCAGAATGGGGCTCGATGGTGGCGGAAGGCAGTAAAGTGATTTTCGATCAGTGGTGGGTCGCCGCCGCGCCCGGCGCAGCGATTCTTTTTGCCAGCCTGGCCTTTAACCTGACAGGCGACGGCCTGCGCGACCGACTGGATACCCGCCATGCCAAATGATTTGTTACTACACGCCGAGTCGCTGAGCATCCGCAGCGACGACGCGCTGCTGGTGGATGACATCAGCTTCCGCATTGGCCGCGAGCGCGTGGCGCTGGTCGGCGAGTCGGGCTCCGGCAAGTCGCTGACGGCCCGCTCGCTGATGGGGCTGCTCTCCCCTGCGCTGCACCTGAATGCGCAGAAGCTGGAGGTGGCCGGTCACGATGCGCTGCGTCTGAGCGAAAAAGCCTGGAGCGCGCTGCGCGGCGACACGGTCGCCATGGTGATGCAGGACCCGAAATATGCCCTTAATCCGACGCGCACTATCGGCTGGCAGGTTGAAGAGCCGCTCCTGCTGCACCGTCGCCTGAGCCGTAGCGAGCGCAAAGAGAAAGTGTGCGACATGCTCGACGCCGTGGGCCTGCCGCAACCGCGCCAGCTGATGCAGCGCTATCCGCACCAGCTCTCTGGCGGCATGGGCCAGCGCGTGATGCTGGCGATCGCGCTGATCACCGATCCCGCCTTTTTGATCGCCGATGAGCCAACCTCGGCGCTCGATCACGCGATGCGCGATCAGGTACTGGCGCTCATCCGCCGCCTGGTAGAGGCACGCAATATGGGGCTGCTGCTGATCAGCCACGATCTGCAACAGGTTTCCGAACACTGCGAGCGCGTGATGGTGATGTACAAAGGCCGCGTGCTCGACACGCTGCCCGCTGCCGATCTGCCGCGCGCCACCCACCCTTATACGCGCACGCTCTGGTCGTGCCGACCGAGCAAGGCGACGCACGGCGAGGCGCTGCCGGTGCTGGACCGCGCCGCGCTGGAGGCGAACCATGATTAATCTTCAACAGCTTAGCGTGTCGCACAAGCAGGGCTATGAACTGCGTACCGTGGTTCATGAGGTCAATTTGCAGGTTAATGCCGGTGAGTGTTTCGGGCTGGTCGGCCCGTCAGGCTGCGGCAAATCGTCGCTGCTGTGGGTGATGGCCGGACTGAACCCGCACTGGCAGGGAAAAATGCAGCTGGCAGGCTGTGACGTCGCGCCAGGCAAGCCTTTCACCGGCCAGCTGCGCCGCGACGTGCAGATGGTGTTTCAGGATCCCTATGCCTCGCTGCATCCGCGTCACCGCCTGCGCCGCACGCTGGCGGAGCCGCTGAAGCTGCTGAAACGCGACAATATTGACGATCGCATCAACCAGGGCTTTCGCCATGTCGGGCTGGATCCGGCGCTGGCGGATCGCTATCCGCACCAGCTCTCCGGCGGCCAGCGCCAGCGCGTGGCCATCGTGCGCGCGCTGCTGCTGGAGCCGAAAATCCTGCTGCTGGATGAGCCAACCTCAGCGCTGGATATGTCGGTGCAGGCGGAGATCCTTAACCTGCTCAACGATCTCAAACGCGACGACGGCCTGACGATGGTGCTGGTCAGCCACGATCCCGACGTGATCGATCATATGTGCGATCGCGCGGCACGCATGGCGCAGGGCCGTATCGTCGAGCAGATCAGCGCCTGACGGATAGCGCGGGTTGTACGCTATACTCGCGCAATCTGTCCACAAAGAGGTCACCATGACGGTTAAGCTACGCCCGCTGGAGCGGGAAGATCTGCACTTCGTTCATCAGCTGGATAACAACGCCAGCGTTATGCGCTACTGGTTTGAAGAGCCGTATGAAGCCTTTGTTGAACTCTCCGATCTTTACAACAAGCACATTCACGACCAGAGCGAGCGCCGCTTTGTCGTGGAACATGACGGCCAAAAGGCCGGGCTGGTAGAGCTGGTCGAGATCAACCATGTGCACCGCCGCGCCGAGTTCCAGATCATTATCGATCCGGCACACCAGGGTAAAGGGCTGGCCAGCCAGGCGGCAAAGCTGGCGATGGAATATGGTTTTTCGGTGCTGAATCTTTATAAGCTCTACCTGATCGTCGATCAGGAGAATGAGAAAGCGATCCACATCTACAGCAAGCTGGGATTTGAGACGGAAGGCGTGCTGAAGCACGAGTTCTTTATCAACGGCGAGTATCGCAATACCATCCGCATGTGCATTTTCCAGCATCAGTTTCTGGAAAGGTTCCGCTCAGGCGGCGCGATGGTGAAGCCCACCGCGCAATAACGCTCTTACTTAGCCGCGCGCGCCAATCGGATTCAGGAACGGGCGCGGATGTTCCGGCTGGAGGTTGTACATCCCACCGTTGAAGGGATCGACCAGCAGCCAGCCGGGAAAACCACCCAGCGGAATATTGCCCAGCAGATACCAGAGGTTGGCTCTGCCTTCAATAGGCAGCGTGACCGGCACGTAGCCCGGACTCTCCAGCATCACCTGATAGTGCTTCTTGCCGAAATAGCGACCGGTCGACTTCGCCAGCTCAACGGTCTTCGGCGTGAAGCCCTCTGCGACCGAACGGCCATTCTCATCCTGCACGGTAAAGCGCGCGCCCTGCGGCTGTGAGTCGATACGCACCGCCTGGGTTGACGAGCCGACAATTGACGCACAGCCGCTAAGCAGCAGCGCGGCGGCAAGGAGAAGAAGTCGCTGTTTCATAAGAGGATCCGCTAAAGGGTCAGAAAGGGCAGTATAAACTGCCCTCGCGCCGTTAATCGGCTTAGCATCGCCTGTTTTCTGCGCTTTATTGCGGTTGACAGCTGTGCGCCATCGCCGCGATATCCTGCGGCGTGGTGCGGCAGCAGCCGCCAATCAGTCGTGCGCCCGCAGCATGCCACTCAGGTAACTTGTCATGCAGCGTGCAGCCCGACGGCGCAGAGTGCCAGGTTTTGGTCGTGGCATCGTACTGTTCGCCTGAGTTGGGATAGACCACCAGCGGCTTGCTGGTCAGCGTCTGTAACGGTTGCAGCGCAGGTGTCACCTGCTCCAGCGCAACACAGTTGATGCCGAGCGCGACAACCTGCGGCTGCGCATTTAGAAAGGCCGCGACTTCGCGCAGCGGCGTGCCGTCGCTGATATGCTCCGCGTCGCGCAGCGTAAAGGAGAACCAGGCCCGTGCGGCGGGGAACTCCGCCAGCAGCGCCACCAGCGCCCGCGCTTCAGCAAAGGAAGGCAAGGTTTCGCACGCCAGCAGATCCGCGCCCGCCGCCAGCAGCGCCTGCACGCGTGGACGGTGAAACGCCTTCATCTCCTCTTCCGGCAGCGCATAGTCGCCGCGATACTCTGCGCCGTTGGCAAGGTACGCGCCGTAAGGCCCCACCGAACCGGCCACCAGCAGCGTCGCCTGGCTGCCGCTTGCCGCCCGGTAGTCGTCGCGCGCGCGTCTCGCCAGCTCTACGCTGCGGGCGATAAGCTGCAGCGACTGCGCCTCATCCAGCCCGCGCGCGGCAAAGCCCTGCGGCGTGGCCTGATAGCTGGCGGTAATAGCGACACGCGCGCCTGCGGCGTAATAGTCATAGTGCACCTGATAGATAAGTTCCGGGTTTTCCATCAGCACTTTGGCTGACCAGAGCGCATCGGCCAGATTACAGCCGCGCGCCTCCAGCTCGGTTGCCAGCGCGCCGTCCAGGATCACAATATCGTTTTCTGCCAGCGCCTGCGCCACGGGATCATGCTGCATCATCGGCCTCCTCAGCCTGCTGTTTTTTATGGGTAATAGCGTAAGCCGCGTAGCAGAGCAGCACAAAAGGAATGCCGCACCACAGCGCGATGCGTTGCGAAGGATCGAACGCCAGCCCGACGCACGCCAGCAGGCAGAGCGCAAAGCCCAGTATCGGCGTCAGCGGATAGAGCGGCGCACGGTAAACCAGTTCACTTAGCGCCCTGCCCTGTGCCAGGTGGCGGCGGCGGAACACATAGTGCGACGCGCAGATGCTGAGCCAGACGGCGACCACCGCAAAGCCGGAAATAGCCGACAGCGCAACGAACACCGTGTCTGGCGCAATGACGCTGGAGAGCAGCGCCAGCACGCCGCCCAGCATACTGACAGTAATCGCCAGCTGCGGCACGCCGCGTTTATTGACGCGGGCGAAGCAGCGCGGCAGCGTTTTCTCATTCGCCAGCGACCAGAGCATACGCCCTGAGGCATATAGCCCTGAGTTGGCTGCTGACAGAATCGCCGTGAGGATCACGAAGTTGACCACATCGGCCGCCCAGGGAATACCGATCTGTTCAAAAACCAGCACAAAGGGGCTTTTGACGATGCCCGCCTGATCCATCGGGATCAGCGCTGCCAGCACCAGCACCGTGCCCACAAAGAAGATGATCAGCCGCGCCACCGTGGTACGGATCGCCAGCGGCAGCACTTTTTGCGGATTTTCCGTTTCGCCTGCGGCGATACCGATCAGCTCCGTGCCGGAGAAGGCGAAGTTAACCGCCACCATGGTCATGATAATCGGCAGAATACCGTGCGGCAGCCAGCCATGCTGCGTGAGATTGCTCAACCCCGGCGCGGCACTGCCATCTTTCAGCGGGATAAAGCCAAACATTGCCGCCGCGCCCAGCACGATAAAAGCGATGATGGTAATGACTTTAATCAGTGAGAACCAGAACTCGCCTTCGGCGAAGAAGCGCGTGGAGATAATGTTGAGCAGGTAGATCGCGACGCAGAACAGCAGGCACCAGATCCACACCGGCACCTGCGGGAACCAGTACTGCATGCAGAAGCCCGCCGCCGTAAAGCTGGAGCCGAGCGCCACTGTCCAGGTCAGCCAGTAGAGCCAGGCAACGGTGTAGCCGGTGGCCGGGCTGAGATAGCGCGCGGCATAGACGTGGAACGCACCGGTTTCCGGCATGGCGACCGACAGTTCGCCCAGGCAGACCATCACCAGCCAGACCACCAGCGCGCCGATCAGATAGGCGAGCAGCGTGCCGGCGGCGCCAGTCGTGGAAATGATATAGCCGGTGTTAAAAAACAGCCCGGTACCAATGACACCACCCAGCGATAACATCACCAGATGGCGCGTCTTCATGGTGCGCTTGAATTGTTGCTGCGGTGGGTTTTCCTGTTCACTCATCTTTCTATCCGTATGGACGTCTAAACATCTATACGCAAAAGGTTATACGCGTCGGCAGCAGGAATTGCAACGTGATAAAAGATAAGGATTTGATAAAAAACAGCGCCGTGCCCCGCGCTGACGGGGCTGGCCGACGTCAGCCGAAGACGCTTTGCAGATAGCGTTCCAGCGCGATTCGCGAACTGAATCCGTGGGGAATGCCGTAGTGTTCCTGCGACTCGCCCGCCAGATAGAGCGGAAACCGCGTGTAGTGATCGCAGGTCTTCATCTCTGATGCCGGCTCGGCAAAAGGCTGGCTTTTCTCTTTCAGCGTCGGGTGGATCACCAGCGCCGTGCGTCCCATACGGGCTTCGCGGTTGACATAAACATAGCTCTCGCCACGGCGATAGCCGTAGGCTTTTGGCGTGACTTCATCGACTTCAAATCCCGCTTTTTCCAGAACGCGCGCTACCTCATCGGGTCGTAAATACATGCTCTTTCCTCTCTTCTTTCAAGCCTCGCAACCTTACAACAGCACGCCGCCGTGCGGCTTTCGGAATTTCCCTAAACCCCGGCTTTGCCGATGCGTTTATCCACGTATCGTCTACACTCAGTATTACGTTTAAAATCAAAGGGAGCGAAAAAATGTTTAATCGAACCACTAAAAACGATGACATTGATGTTAACCAGGATGTAAACGATCTCGCGGATTCGCTGGAAGCGCTATTGAAATCTTACGGCAGCGAAGCAAAAGATGAAGTGGATTCTGCACGCAGCCAGGCGCAGGCGTTGCTGAAACAGACGCGTGCGAAACTGAACGGTGGCCATAACCGTGTTTCTCAGGCAGCACGCGACGCCGGCACTCAGGTTCATGCCTATGTGCAGGAAAAGCCCTGGCATGGCGTGGGTATCGGCGCTGCAGTCGGCCTGGTACTCGGCGCGCTGCTGGCGGGCCGTCGCTAAAAAGTCGCAATATAAACAGAGCCTCGCGTAAGCGGGGCTTTTTTTTGCCTGTTTTTTAGCCAGCCATCTTTACAAAAAAAATTTACTGCCCTTCTCAACTACCCTAACCCGCATGGTGCCTGGCGTTAGCAGAATTTTGCCGACTCACTGCCAAAATCCCTATATCTGGTATGCTTGAATTTAAACACCGCTATATCTAGTATTCTCTCTATCAAACAGACACAAGATGTGAGCGAGGCGAAGCCCGAAAATTCCGGCCCTCTTTCTCGCTAAACAGAACCTTGTCCATGAACAAAGGGAAATACGAATCATGCGCATTATTATTTACACTAAGAATAACTGTGTCCAGTGCAACGCCACTAAAAATGCCATGGATCGCCACGGCATCGACTATCAGCTGATCAATCTCGACGCGCAACCGGACGCTATCGACAGCCTGAAATCCCTGGGGTACCGCCAGGTGCCGGTGGTGATGGCCAACGACGACCACTGGAGCGGCTTCCGTCCGGACAAAATTGCCGGTCTGCGTCAGCGGGCGGCGGCTGGAGAGTAATGCCATGTTCCCACTGGTCTATTTCTCCAGCCAGTCGGAAAACACCCACCGGTTTATTACCCGTCTGGGTCTGCCGGCGCGCCGCATTCCACTGGATCTCTCCGCGCGCCTGCAGCAGCACCAGCCCTATATTTTGGTTGTGCCCAGCTATGGCGGTGGCGGCAGCCGGGGCGCGGTGCCGAGACAGGTCATTCACTTTCTTAATGACGAATCGAACCGGCGCGGCATTCGCGGTGTGATCGCAGCGGGCAACCGCAATTTCGGCGAGGCCTATTGCCTGGCTGGCGACATCATCGCGCAAAAATGCCAGGTTCCCGTGCTCTACCGCTTTGAGCTAATGGGAACGCCGGAAGATATCGCCAGGGTAAAAGCGGGAGTAACCCAATTTTGGCAACAACAGACACCCTCAATGGCGTAGCGCTGGACTACCACGCGCTCAACGCCATGCTGAACCTTTACGATGCCGATGGCCGCATCCAGTTCAGCAAAGATCGCGACGCGACGCGCCAGTTTTTCCTGCAACACGTCGCGCCTAATACCCTCACCTTCACCAGCGCGGCGGAGCGCCTGCGCTATCTGGTGGCAGAAGGTTATTACGAAGCAGAGGTCCTGAATCAATACGATTTCGACTTCCTGTGTCATTTCCACGATGACGCGGCAGCCTGGGGCTTTGAGTTCAAAACCTTTCTCGGTGCGTGGAAGTTCTACACCAGCTATACGCTGAAAACCTTCGACGGCAAGCGCTATCTGGAAAGCTTTGAGCAGCGCGCCTGTATGGTGGCGCTGACGCTGGCGCAGGGTAATGAGGACCTGGCACGTTCGCTGCTGGAGGAGATGCTGAGCGGCCGCTTCCAGCCCGCCACGCCAACTTTCCTTAACTGCGGCAAACAGCAGCGCGGCGAGCTGGTCTCCTGCTTCCTGCTGCGTATTGAAGACAATATGGAGTCGATTGGCCGCGCGGTGAACTCGGCGCTTCAGCTCTCCAAGCGCGGCGGCGGCGTGGCCTTCCTGCTCTCTAACCTGCGTGAGAACGGCGCGCCGATCAAGCGCATCGAGAACCAGTCTTCGGGCGTTATCCCGGTGATGAAGATGCTGGAAGATGCCTTCTCCTACGCCAACCAGCTCGGCGCGCGCCAGGGCGCGGGCGCGGTGTGGCTTAACGCTCACCACCCCGATATTCTGCGCTTCCTTGATACCAAGCGGGAAAACGCCGACGAAAAAATCCGCATCAAAACGCTGTCGCTTGGCGTAGTGATCCCCGATATCACGTTTCAGCTGGCAAAAGAGAATCGCCAGATGGCGCTCTTCTCGCCCTATGACGTTGAGCGCATTTACGGCCAGGCGTTCGGCGATATCAGCATCAGCGAGAAGTATGATGAGATGGTGGCGGACGAGCGCATCCGCAAAAGCTGGATCCAGCCGCGCGACTTTTTCCAGACGCTGGCAGAAATCCAGTTTGAATCGGGCTATCCCTACATCATGTATGAGGACAGCGTGAACCGCAGCAACCCGATCGCCGGCCGCATCAATATGAGCAACCTCTGCTCGGAGATTTTGCAGGTCAACAGCGCCAGCGAGTTCAACGACGATCTCAGCTATCGCCGCATCGGTAAGGATATCTCCTGTAACCTCGGCTCGCTGAACATCGCCCACGCCATGGACTCGCGCAACCTGGCGCGTACCGTGGATGTAGCCGTGCGCGCGCTGACCGCTGTTTCCGACATGAGCTTTATCGGCTCCGTGCCGTCGGTGGCGGAAGGCAACCAGCGTTCGCACGCGATTGGCCTCGGCCAGATGAACCTGCACGGTTACCTGGCGCGCGAAGGCATGGCTTACGGATCGCCAGAAGCGCTCGACTTCACCAACCTCTATTTCTACTGCGTCACTTTTTACGCGCTGCGCACCTCAAACCAGCTGGCACGCGAGCGCGGGCAGCGCTTCGACGGCTTCGAGCGCTCGACCTACGCCAGCGGCGCGTACTTCGACAAATATGTCGAGCGTGACTGGCTGCCGCGTACCGAACGTGTGGCGCAGCTGCTTGACGGGGCTGGCATTACGCTGCCGACGCGCGCCGACTGGCTGGCGCTGCGCGCAGCGGTGATGCAGCACGGTCTCTACAATCAGAATTTGCAGGCGATCCCGCCCACCGGCTCCATCTCCTATATCAACCACGCGACATCGAGCATTCACCCTATCGTGTCGCGCATCGAGATCCGTAAAGAGGGCAAAACCGGTCGCGTTTACTACCCTGCGCCCTTTATGACCAATGAGAACCTTGAGCTTTATCAGGACGCGTATCAGATTGGCCCGGAAGCGATTATCGACACCTACGCCGAAGCGACGCAGCACGTCGACCAGGGGCTGTCGCTGACGCTGTTTTTCCGCGACGACGTCACCACGCGCGACATCAACAAAGCGCAAATTTATGCCTGGAAGAAAGGCATTAAAACGCTTTATTACATTCGACTGCGCCAGATGGCGCTTCAGGGCACCGAGGTGCAGGGCTGCGTTTCCTGCGCGCTGTGATGAAAACTATGCGACTACAACAGATTCAGGCCATTAACTGGAACCGTCTTCAGGACGAAAAAGATCTCGAAGTGTGGAACCGTCTGACCAGCAATTTCTGGCTGCCGGAAAAGGTGCCGCTCTCTAACGATCTGCCCGCCTGGCAGACGCTGGACAAACAGCAGCAGCAGCTGACTATCCGCGTGTTTACCGGGCTGACGCTGCTCGACACCATTCAGAACGTGATCGGCGCGCCGGGCCTGATGCCAGACGCGCTCACGCCGCACGAAGAGGCGGTGCTCTCCAATATCAGCTTTATGGAGGCGGTGCACGCGCGCTCCTACAGCTCGATCTTCTCGACGCTGTGTAACACCAGCGACGTGGATGCCGCCTATCAGTGGAGCGAAGAGAATGAGGCGCTGCAAAACAAGGCGCGCATTATTCTGGAGCACTACCGCGCCGGGGACTCGCTGAAGAAAAAGATCGCCAGCGTGTTTCTTGAGTCATTCCTGTTTTACTCCGGTTTCTGGCTGCCGATGTACTGGTCAAGCCGCGGCAAGCTGACCAACACCGCCGACCTGATCCGGCTGATTATTCGCGATGAGGCGGTGCACGGCTATTACATTGGCTATAAGTACCAGAAAGCGCTGGAACAGGTTGATGAGGCACGCAAAGAGGAGCTCCAGCAGTTCGCTTACGATCTGCTGCTGGCGCTGTATGAAAACGAAGTGGTCTATACCGAGGCGCTCTACGGTGACACCGGCTGGGCAGAAGAGGTAAAAACCTTCCTGCACTACAACGCCAACAAGGCGTTGATGAACCTCGGCTATGAAGCACTGTTCCCGGCGGAGCTGACCACGGTGAACCCGGCGATCCTTTCCGCCCTGTCGCCCAACGCCGATGAAAACCACGACTTCTTCTCTGGCTCTGGCTCCTCCTATGTAATGGGTAAAGCGGTAGAGACCGAAGACGAAGACTGGAACTTTTAAGCATTTCATATCGGACCTGTCGCGGTCCGATATTTTTATTTCCTCCCTGCCTTTACTGCCCGCTATTTAGCTAAAAAACGCCTGTTTATTTCCGGCTTATTACATGCTGATGACGGTAAAATTATGCCATTCCGAATAGCCCTTTTCTGGCAACTTGCTCGATTCCAGCGTCAAATCTGCATAATTTCTGCTGCCGCTGGCAAAAAATTATTTGCCCCGCATCCCTTGTGAGCACTGGAAATTCCGCGCACCTCATTCGTCAATCAGCGGTAAATAGTGGCATTCAGGGTTGTCAGATATTGTCAGTATGTTACGGTATAACCCGCTTAAATTTGACCAGGATAGCTGAACTTCAAATAATTTAATCAGGATTTCATTACTGCATGGCAATTAAACTTGAAGTAAAAAACCTCTATAAAATATTCGGGGAAAATCCCGACCGCGCTTTTAAATATATTGAGAAAGGGGAAAGCAAAGAGACAATACTGGCGAAAACCGGGTTGTCGCTGGGCGTCAAAAACGCCAGTCTGGCCATTGAAGAAGGCGAGATATTCGTCATCATGGGACTCTCCGGCTCCGGAAAATCGACCATGGTTCGCCTTCTCAATCGTCTGATAGAGCCCACACGGGGCCAGGTGATCATTGACGGCGTCGATATTGCTAAAATATCTGACAGCGAGCTGCGCGACGTGCGCCGAAATAAAATCAGCATGGTATTCCAGTCATTTGCGCTAATGCCGCATATGAACGTGCTAAATAATACCGCCTTTGGCATGGAATTAGCGGGCGTTCCACTGGCAGAACGTCAGGAAAAAGCGTTAGACGCACTGCGTCAGGTTGGCCTGGAAAATTACGCCCATTCGTATCCGGATGAACTTTCTGGCGGTATGCGCCAGCGCGTCGGATTAGCGCGCGCGCTGGCAATTAATCCCGATATTTTGCTGATGGACGAGGCATTCTCCGCGCTCGATCCGCTGATCCGAACTGAAATGCAGGATGAGCTGGTTAAGCTACAGGCAAAACATCAGCGCACCATTATTTTTATTTCCCACGATCTCGATGAAGCGATGCGCATCGGCGACCGAATTGCCATTATGCAAGGTGGTGAAGTGGTGCAGGTCGGCACGCCAGATGAGATTCTCAATAATCCGGCCAACGACTATGTGCGTACCTTTTTCCGCGGCGTCGATATTAGCCACGTCTTTAGCGCCAAAGATATTGCGCGCCGCAGCGCAGGCGCGCTGATCCGTAAGGCGCCCGGCTTTGGCCCGCGCTCTGCCATTAAGCTGTTGCAGGATGAAGACCGCGAGTTTGGCTATGTGCTGGAGAAGCAAAGGTTTGTTGGCGTGGTCTCTACCGACTCGCTGAAAACGGCGCTGGCAGCAGGCGAAGGGCTCGACAGCGCCCTGCTTGAGGCCCCCGCCGCCGTTCCCTCCGATACCTCACTGAATGACCTGCTTAGTCACGTTGCCCATGCGCCCTGCGCGGTGCCCGTGGTAGGCGAAGAGAATCAGTATGTCGGTATCATTTCCAAAGGCATGTTATTGCGCGCCTTAGATCGTGAGGGAGCTTCATCATGAGTGCACAAAACAGTAATCCGTGGGAGAACGGGAGCGCCGCGCCGCAGGCCGCCGATCCCGCTCAGACAGCCAGCGATCCCTGGTCTGGCGCGGGCGATGCCGCGACGCCAGCCAGCAATGGGGCTGACGCCTGGGGTACGCCGGATGGCAGCAGCGCGCATGACGCTGCCAGCAGCGCCACCAGCAGCAGCGACTGGCTAAGCAGCGCGCCCGCGCCGCAGCCGGAACACTTCAATATTCTCGATCCCTTCCATAAAACCTGGATCCCGCTGGATAGCTGGGTGACAGAAGGCATCGACTGGGTCGTTAACCATTTCCGTCCGGTATTCCAGGGCATTCGCGTGCCGGTGGACTATATCCTGAGCGCCTTCCAGCAGCTGCTGCAAAGCCTGCCTGCGCCGATTGCCATTGTGGTGTTCGCGCTGATTGCCTGGCAGATCGCCAGCCCGGCGATGGGCGTCGCGACGCTGATCTCACTGGTGCTGATTGGCGCGATCGGCGCCTGGTCGCAGGCGATGGTGACGCTGGCGCTGGTGCTTACCGCGCTGCTGTTCTGTATCGTCATTGGGCTACCGCTCGGTATCTGGCTGGCGCGCAGCGAACGTGCAGGTCGCATCATACGGCCACTGCTGGACGCGATGCAGACCACACCGGCGTTTGTCTATCTGGTGCCCATTGTGATGCTGTTTGGCATTGGCAACGTGCCCGGCGTGGTGGTGACGATTATCTTTGCCCTGCCCCCCATGGTGCGTCTGACCATTCTCGGTATTAAGCAGGTCCCTGCCGATCTGATTGAGGCCAGCGAATCCTTTGGTGCCAGCCCGCGCCAGATGCTGTTCAAGGTGCAGCTGCCGCTGGCGATGCCGACCATTATGGCTGGCGTTAACCAGACGCTGATGCTGGCGCTGTCGATGGTGGTGATCGCCTCGATGATCGCCGTTGGCGGACTCGGTCAGATGGTGCTGCGCGGCATTGGCCGCCTTGATATGGGACTCGCCACGGTCGGCGGCGTCGGCATCGTTATCCTCGCCATTATCCTCGACCGTTTAACCCAGTCTGTGGGCCGCGATGGTCGTAGCCGCGGCAGCCGCCACTGGAGCCATACCGGACCGGTTGGTCTGCTGACGCGCCCTTTCCGCAAAGCCTGATTTTTCGGGCAGCCCGTCGCAGCTGCCCGCCTCGCAACACCGACAATAAGGAATAATTATGCGCAAGACCGCACCTCTCCTCGCCGCCGTGTTGACCACGCTTGCCGTTTCCCAGGTTTACGCCGCCGATCTGCCGGGCAAAGGCATCACCGTTAAGCCTGCACAAAGCACCATTGCTGAAGAGGGCTTCCAGACGCTGCTGGTGAGCCGTGCGCTGGAGAAGCTGGGCTACACCGTCGAAAAGCCGAGCGAAATTGATTACAACGTGGCCTATACCTCAATGGCCGCCGGCGACGTTACCTTTGTGGCAACCAACTGGCAGCCGCTGCATGACGATATGTATAACGCCGCAGGCGGCAGCAAGAAATTTTACCGTGAAGGCACCTATGTCTCTGGCGCCGCACAGGGCTACCTGATCGATAAGAAAACCGCCGAGCAGTACCACATCACCAATATCGACCAGCTAAAAGATCCGAAAATCGCGAAGCTGTTCGACAGCAACGGGGATGGCAAAGCTGATATGACCGGCTGTACGCCAGGCTGGGGCTGTGAAGCGGTGATTAACCATCAAAACACGGCCTTCGGCCTGAGTGATACCGTGACCGCCAATATGGGTAACTACTCAGCGATGGTGGCCGACACCCTGGCGCGCTTTAAGCAGGGCAAACCGATCCTTTACTACACCTGGACGCCTTACTGGCTGAGCGACGTGCTGAAGCCGGGCCGCGACGTGGTGTGGTTGCAGGTGCCGTTCTCTTCACTGCCGGGCGCGCAGAGCAAGGTCGATACCAAACTGGCCAACGGCGCCAACTACGGTTTCCCGGTGAATACCATGCATATCGTGGCGAACAAAGCCTGGGCCGAGCAGAACCCGGCGGCGGCGAAGCTGTTTGCCGAGATGAAGCTGCCGATCACCGACATCAACGCCGAGAATGCGGCGATGCACGCGGGTCAGGCATCTGAAGCAGATATTAACCGTCACGTTGACGGCTGGATTAAAGCCCACCAGCAGCAGTTTGATCAGTGGGTACAGGATGCACTCGCAGCAGCTAAGTAAGTAAACACTCACTTCTGGGGCGGATCTCTCTGCCCCTTCGCTTTTTCCACGTACCGACTGGTACGTCCTGTCAATTTACACATTAAGGAAATAGTTTTTTGGGTTATTATTACCTGATTATGATTATTATTACCTGCCTTATATAAATGAATAATAACCGCCATCCCCTGACCCCAGCGCTGGTCGTGCTGATGTCCATCGCTACCGGCCTCTCTGTGGCCAGCAACTACTATGTGCAGCCGCTTCTCCATACCGTCGCTAATGATTTTGGCCTCTCTGTCAGCCTGGCGGGATTTATCGTCACCACGGCCCAGCTTGGCTACGCCTGCGGTTTGCTGCTGCTGGTGCCACTCGGCGATATGCTTGAACGTCGCACGCTGATCGTCACGATGAGCCTGCTGGCCGCAGGCGGCATGGTGATCACGGCCACCTCCTCTTCATTTGCGCTGCTGCTGCTCGGCACGGTACTCACTGGGCTGTTTTCCGTTGTCGCACAGATCCTGGTGCCGCTGGCCGCGACGCTGGCTGCCCCAGAGAAACGCGGCAAGATTGTTGGCACGGTGATGAGCGGCCTGCTGCTTGGCATCCTGCTGGCGCGCACCGTCGCGGGCGCGCTGGCACAGCTTGGCGGCTGGCGCACCGTTTACTGGACCGCCAGCGTGTTAATGGTGCTGATGGCGCTGGCGCTGTGGCGCTTTCTGCCACGCGTTAAGCAGTCGGTGTCGCTTAACTATCCGCAGCTGCTGGGATCGATTTTCCAGCTTTATAAGGCGAATCGCGTTATCCGCACCCGTGCTTATACCGGCTGCCTCTCCTTCGCCAATTTCAGCGTGCTCTGGACCTCGATGGCGTTTTTGCTCGCCTCGCCGCCTTACAACTACTCTGAAGGTGAAATTGGCCTGCTCGGCCTGGTTGGTGCGGCGGGTGCGCTGGCCGCGCGACAGGCTGGCTCCCTGGCAGATAAAGGTAAAGCCAGGCTGACAACGACGTTGGGGCTGTTGATCATGCTGGCCTCCTGGGGAATGACGGCGCTGGGCGCGCACTCTTTGCTGGCGCTGATTGTCGGTATTCTGCTACTGGACCTCGCGGTTCAGGGCGTCCATATCACCAATCAGAGCGTGATCTATAGCCAGATGCCTGAGGCGCGCAACCGTCTGACCGCAGGTTACATGACCAGCTATTTTATCGGCGGCGCGTTTGGCTCCATTCTTTCGGCTAATGCCTACCATATGGCTGGCTGGTACGGCGTTTGCGCCGCAGGCGTAGTCATGACGCTGCTCAACCTGCTGATTTGGTGGCGCGGCTACCGCTTTGAAAGTCGTTAAAGAAAGTAAATAAAAGACCGAAATTGTGATTGAGTCTGGTCACAAATGGTTAGTTTTGGTATGGTTAGCAACAAATTTATTCACAGGAGTTATTTTTTCTTGTGAAATTATTTAGCAAACAAAAAGTTTCTGCCATTTTTGATAACGCGTACTGCAAATTCCGACCGCAGAGTGCGAGGGTTTTTTGCCCAGGGTTACGGATTGACCTCGAAACACCTGATGACGACAGTGTGATCTTTTGAACAATCGCGCGGAGTAAGAATGACTACGCTCAATCTGTCACCATCATTACTATATAAGTTGCAACTAGTGAGGTTTTTTTATAATGGAAAGTTCGTTTACTCCCATTGAACAGATGCTTAACATCCGCGCAAATCGCCATAAAGATTTCCCGCTGCACGAAATCATTCTGACGCGTCTGTGCATGCACATGCAGGGAAAGCTGCTGGAAAATCGCAACAAGATGTTAAAGGCGCAGGGAATTAACGAAACCTTATTCATGGCGTTGATCACGCTGGATGCGCAGGAAAACCAGAGCATTCAGCCTTCCGAGCTGAGCGCCGCGCTCGGTTCTTCGCGCACCAACGCCACGCGCATCGCCGATGAGCTGGAGAAACGCGGCTGGATCGAGCGTCGCGAGAGCGACAACGATCGTCGCTGCCTTCATCTGCATCTCACCGAAAAAGGGAATGAGTTCCTGCGTCAGCTGCTGCCACCTCAGCATCAGAGCCTGCAATATCTCTGGTCCTCGCTGTCTAACGACGAGAAATCGCAGCTGGAAGGCATCACGCGTAAATTGCTCAATCGTCTCGACAAAATGGACGAAGACCAGGTCATCGCCTCCCTCTCTCGCTAATAGCAAGAACTGCGACACAATCACCTGTCGAAACCGTTATTTTAATCCCCTTTTATCCGGCCAGCGCCTTGTCGCTGGCTTTTTTCGACTCGGGCTCCGTGAAAAGGGACGATCGCGCCCCGGCATATGAAACAGTTGGAGACAGAGATGAGTGCAACAGCGGAGGCGCAAAGCCCGCAACAGCCAGCCCAAAAAAAGAAGACGCGTAAAAAAGTGCTGATTCTGCTGGCGCTGCTTTTTGTGCTGGCTGGCATCGCCTGGGGCGTTTACTGGTTCCTGGTGCTGCGGCATTTCCAGGAAACAGACGACGCATACGTGGCCGGAAATCAGGTGCAGGTCATGGCGCAGGTGTCGGGCAGCGTTAACAAGGTCTGGTTCGACGATACCGATTTCGTGAAGAAAGGCGACGTGCTGGTTTCGCTGGATAAAACCGACGCCGAGCAGGCGTTTGAAAAAGCGCAGACCGCGCTGGCCACCAGCGTGCGTCAGACCCATCAGTTGATGATTAACGCAAAGCAATATCAGGCGAGCATCGCGCTGCAGCAAACCGCGCTGGCGCAGGCGGAAGCGGATCTGAAACGCCGCGAGCCGCTGGGGGCGTCTAACCTGATCGGCCGTGAGGAGCTGCAGCACTCGCGCGACGCGGTCGCTACCGCGAAAGCGCAGCTCGACGTGGCGGTGCAGCAGTACAACGCCAACCAGGCGATGATCCTCAACACTTCGCTGGAAGAGCAGCCGGCGGTAAAACAGGCCGCCGCGGAACTGCGCGACGCCTGGCTGGCGCTGCAGCGTACCGATATTCGCAGCCCGATGGATGGCTACGTGTCGCGCCGCAGCGTACAGGTCGGCTCGCAAATCAGCACCAGCACGCCGCTGATGGCAGTGGTGCCTGCCACCAATCTGTGGATCGACGCTAACTTTAAAGAGACGCAGCTGGCTGGCGTACGCATCGGACAGGATGCAACGGTGGTGGCCGATATCTATGGCGACGATGTGGTCTATCACGGCAAAGTAGTCGGTCTGGATATGGGCACCGGCAGCGCCTTCTCGCTGCTGCCTGCACAGAACGCTACCGGCAACTGGATCAAAGTGGTTCAGCGTCTGCCGGTGCGTATCGAGCTTAATCAGGACGATATCGTGAAGCATCCGCTGCGTATTGGTCTGTCGACGCTGGTGAAAGTCGACACCACCAATAAGGACGGCAGCGCCCTCGCCACCAGCGTTCGTCAGCAGGCCGCCTATAGCAGCAATGCGCTGGCGATCGACCTGGCGCCGGTGAACCAGCTGATCACTGATATCGTTCGCGCCAACGCCGGATGATCACGCGGAGGCTGTCATGGCACAAAAACCGCTAGAAGGCGCGCCGCTGGTCCTGATGACCATCGCGCTGTCGTTGGCGACCTTTATGCAGGTGCTGGATTCGACCATCGCTAACGTGGCGATTCCGACCATCGCAGGCAATCTGGGCGCCTCCAACTCGCAGGGCACATGGGTCATCACCTCGTTTGGGGTGGCGAACGCCATCTCCATTCCGATTACGGGCTGGCTGGCAAAGCGCGTCGGCGAGGTAAAACTTTTTACCTGGGCGACCATCCTGTTCGCTATCGCTTCCTGGGCGTGCGGCATGTCGGAAAGCCTGGAGATGCTGATTTTCTTCCGCATTCTGCAGGGTGTGGTGGCCGGTCCACTGATCCCGCTGTCGCAGAGCCTGCTGCTCAGCAACTATCCGCCCGCCAAACGCAGTATCGCCCTCTCGCTGTGGGCGATGACGGTGATCGTCGCGCCCATCTGCGGGCCGATTCTCGGCGGCTGGATCAGCGATAACTACCACTGGGGCTGGATCTTCTTTATTAACGTGCCGATCGGCGCGGTGGTGGTAATGCTGACGCTGCAGACGCTGCGCGGTCGCGAGACCCGCACCGAGGTCCGCCCTATCGACGTGGTGGGGCTGGTGCTGCTGGTGGTGGGCATTGGCTGTCTGCAGGTGATGCTGGACCGCGGTAAGGAGCTTGACTGGTTTAACTCCACCGAGATTGTGGTGCTGACGGTGGTCGCCGTGGTATCGCTGGCGGTGCTGCTGGTGTGGGAGCTAACCGACGATCACCCGATTGTCGATCTGGCGCTGTTTAAGTCGCGCAACTTCACCATCGGCTGCCTCTCCATTAGCCTGGCCTATATGCTCTACTTCGGCTCGATCGTTCTGCTGCCGCAATTGTTGCAGGAGGTATATGGCTACACGGCGACCTGGGCCGGTCTGGCGTCCGCGCCAGTAGGGATTATTCCAGTGATCCTGTCGCCGATTATCGGACGCTTCGCCCACAAGCTGGATATGCGGCGGCTGGTGACCTTCAGCTTTATCATGTACGCCGTCTGCTTCTACTGGCGCGCCTATACCTTTGAACCCTCGATGGACTTTGGCGCGTCAGCCTGGCCGCAGTTTATCCAGGGCTTTGCGGTCGCCTGCTTCTTTATGCCGCTCACCACCATTACCCTTTCGGGTCTGGCGCCCGAGCGACTGGCGGCAGCGTCGAGCCTGTCAAACTTCGTGCGTACGCTGGCGGGCTCGATCGGCACCTCGATTACCACCACTATGTGGACTAACCGGGAATCGATGCACCACAGCACCTTTACCGAGTCGATTACGCCCTACAACCCCAATGCGCAGCAGATGTATACGCAGCTGGAAGGCATGGGGATGAGCCATCAGCAGGCATCAGCCTATATCGCGCAGCAGATCACCAACCAGGGGCTGATTATCTCCGCCAACGAGATCTTCTGGGCCTCGGCGGGCGTGTTTTTGATTCTGCTGGTGCTGATCTGGTTTGCCCGCCCGCCGTTTGGTTCCGGCAGCGGCGGCGGCGGCGCGCACTAGTTTAAGACGTGGGTAAACAGCGCTGACATGAAAAAGTGGGTGGTATAGGCAGAAGCGCAAAGCGTCACAAGGACAGAAACAAAAACGGGCCTTTCGGCCCGTTTTTTTATGCGTTCTGACGCCACCATTCGGCAAGCAGAATGCCGGTGGCCACCGAAACGTTAAGACTCTCGACATTGCCGGTGCCGCCGATCGACAGGCTGATATCACCCTGCTGGAACGCGCTGTCGGACAGGCCTTCGCTCTCCTGCCCCAGCACCAGCACCATCTTCGCCGGCAGCTCGGCTTTCGCCAGCGGCGTGCCTTCATGGCTGGAGGTGGTCACAATGGTGTAGCCCGCCTTGCGGAACGCTTCCAGACCGGCGGCAAAGCTTGCGCCGCTGATCGCCTGAACATGTTCTGCGCCGCCTTCAGCGGTACGCACCGCCGCGCCCGACTCCAGCAGCGAGGCGTCATTCACCAGCAAACCTTTTACGCCGAAATGCGCGCAGCTGCGCATAATGCCGCCCAGGTTGTGCGGGTTGCTGACATCTTCCAGCGCCAGCACGCAATCTTTCTCACCGGCCTGGCTCAGCCACTCGCTGACCGCCATGCCCATGCGTTTCTTGATAATAAAGCAGACGCCGCCGTGGTGTTCGGTACCGGAGGCCTTCGCCAGCTCGGCATCCTCAACGACGTGATAGGCCTTGCGGTTCGCCGCCAGCCAGCGCAGCGCTTCGCGGAAACGCGGCGTTACGCTCTGCACGAACCAGGCGCGCACGATCGCTTCGGGGCGGCTCTGGAACAGCGCCTGACAGGCGTTCTCGCCATAGACGCGCGTCTCTTCCTGACGCTGACGGCGGATCACTTCCGGATCGATAGCGACTTTGCCGCCCTGCTCCGGCTGTTTCTCTTCTACCGACGCGCGCTCGCTCGGCGGACGCGACACGGTGCGCCAGGGCGAGAAAGCTTCGTCGCTGCGAGGACCACGGCTGCCTTCATCACGGCGAGGACGACGGCTACCTTCATCGCTGCGCGGCTTGCGGCTGCCGCCCTCTTCGCTGCGGCGGCCTGGGCCAGAAGAACGACGAGAATCTTCCTGACGGGCTGGGCGGCCACCCCCTTTACCGGTACGCGGGTTCGGCGCGCGTGAGCCTGACTCGCCCTCATCTCGCACGTACATCACTTTTACCTTGCCACTTTTGCCTTTAAATTCGTCGTTCATCTGTTCCTCCTGCATTGAGAGCGCGAAGATTACCTGATGTATTAGCGCTTAGCTATCAACTATTGAACCTATTGGACAATCCAGTTTGAGGGCTGTTCGCAACCTTCTCATAATGGACAATATTTACAAGAGTGACACCTGCAAACCCTCCGAGGTATCTATGAATACGGTATGTGCTTCCTGTCAGGCAACCAACCGCGTTCCGCAAGAGCGCGTTGCCGATGGAGCAAAATGCGGTCGCTGCGGCAGCGAACTGTTTAACGGTGAAGTGGCTAACGCTACCGCCGAAACTCTGGACAAATATCTGCAAGACGATCTGCCGGTTGTGGTCGATTTCTGGGCGCCCTGGTGTGGCCCTTGTGTTAACTTTGCGCCGGTATTTAAAGATGTGGCGCAGGAGCGTAGCGGCCAGGTGCGCTTTGTTAAGGTCAACACCGAAGCGGAGCCTTCGCTGAGCGCACGTTTCCGTATCCGCAGCATTCCGACCATTATGATCTTTAAAAATGGCGAGCTGGTGGACATGCTGAACGGCGCAATGCCAAAAGCGCCGTTTAATGAATGGCTGGATGAATCGCTGTAAATTCTGAGGTCATGCACAGCGTTAGCCCCTTATAAGCGAACTCAGGCCAGCTATGCTGGCCTTTTTCTTTTCCTGCACGCTTCGATTACACTAACGTTTTACTTTTTCCGCTAAGCCATGACTGATAACGCCGTTCTCCGCCTGCGTGCGCAACGACTTGCCCGCGCCACTCGCCCTTTCCTCGCCCGAGGCAACCGTGTGCTGCGTTGCCAGCGCTGCCTGCTGCCGCAAAAAAACTGCCTGTGCGCCTCTATTCAGCCGCAGACGGCGCGCAGCCGTTTTTGCCTGGTGATGTTTGATACCGAACCGATGAAGCCCAGCAATACCGGTCGCCTGATTGCCGATATTCTGCCGCACACGGAAGCGTTCGGCTGGTCGCGCACTGAGCCCGATCCGGCTCTGCTGAGCGCGGTCGCGCGGCCTGACTACCAGCCGATGGTGGTCTTTCCCGCCTCCTATGCCGATCCGGGTCGTGAAGTGCTCACCGCGCCACCGCTGAGCGGTAAGCCGCCGCTGTTTATTATGCTGGATGGGACCTGGACGGAAGCGCGCAAAATGTTCCGTAAAAGCCCGTGGCTCGATGCGCTGCCGGTGATGTCGCTGAACGTGACTTCGCCCTCGCGCTATACCCTGCGCGAAGCGCATGGCGAAGGCCAGCACTGCACCGCTGAAGTTGCCGCCGCGTTGCTCGAGCAGGCTGGCGATACGCTGGCTGCTCAGGCGCTGTATCAGCACTTTGAGCAGTTCCGCCACGCCTATCTGGCGGGCAAGCCGCATCACCCTGCGCATCAAAGCTTGATCGCCGACAACCTTTAAAACGTAACGGCTTTTCTTTGTGGCGATCCTGATTTAGATTGCCGCATTGCCACGGAGTGGCACGCATTCAGGGATGAAAATATGAAACCGCTTTTACTGCTGGTGCTGGCTTTACTGGCCGGTTGCAGCACTTCGCGCGATCTCGATCAATCGCGTGCGCTGCACTTTCAGTCTGGCCATACGCATCCAACTCATCTTATTAGCGCTGATGCACTTCAGCCCGGCGATATGCTGCTCTCCTCCGCCACCTCGGTACAATCCTGGGGCATTCGCCTGTTTAGCATGACCGGCGTCAGCCATGCCGCGATTTACATCGGCGAAGGCCAGGTGGCGGAAGCGGTCGGCAGCGGTGTAAAAATTACGCCGCTCGCTGACGAGATCGATGAAAGCAATAATTTACTGGCGCTGCGCCCGACCCTGGTTACGCCGGAACAGGCAGAGAAACTGCGCGCCTTCGCTCTGCAACAGCAGGGCAAAAAGTACAACTTCAAAGGTATCGTGATGTTTATGCCTTTTATGGTGTCGCGCCGTCTGTGCGAGTTGCCGCTGATGAATGCGTCGCTGCGCGATAACTGTCTGACTGCGCTAGCCAGCGTGCAGATGGGCAATATCAACGAGCCAGAAAACAACCGCTATTTTTGCTCCGAATTTGTACTGGATGGCTATCGCTCTGCTGGCATTGAGCTGCTGCACGGTGAGGCACACTGGATGAGTCCGGCCGATCTACTGCATCTGCGTGAAGGTGATGTCTCGGCGTGGCGTGCCCAGCAGACCATGCGTTATATCGGCCATCTGAAGATGTGGAATCTGGGTGATATTCTGAGCCTGCGATCGCCGAAACGGCAAAGCGATTAAAAAGCGATTACACTCACGCCAGTCGACTTCGGGAGAATGGGATGAGCCAACGCGGACTGGAAGCGCTGTTACGACCTAAATCCATTGCGGTAATTGGGGCCTCGGTCAGGCCGGGACGCGCTGGCCATTTTATGATGCGCAATTTGCTGGCAGGCGGTTTCAGCGGACCGGTGCTGCCGGTAACGCCGAAATACAAAGCGGTTAGTGGCGTGCTTGCCTGGCCGACTATTGACAGCCTGCCGTTTGCGCCCGATCTGGCGGTGATCTGTACGCATGCGAAGCGTAATCTCGAACTGCTACAACAGCTAGGTGAAAAAGGCTGCAAGGCCTGCATTATTCTCTCTGCGCCCGCCAGCCAGCTGGACGAGCTTAAAACCTGCGCCGCGCAGTGGCAGATTCGCCTGCTCGGCCCCAACAGCCTCGGGCTGCTCGCGCCCTGGCAAGGACTCAATGCCAGCTTCTCACCGGTGCCCATAGAAAAAGGCCGCATCGCCTTTATCTCCCAGTCGGCGGCAGTCTCTAACACCATTCTTGACTGGGCGCAGCAGCGCAACCTGGGCTTCTCCTGGTTTATTGCGCTGGGTGACAGCCTGGATACCGACGTTGACGATCTGCTCGATTTTCTGGCGCGCGACGGCAAAACCAGCGCCATTCTGCTCTATCTCGAACACCTCAGCGATGCGCGGCGTTTTGTATCCGCCTCGCGTAGCGCCTCGCGCAATAAACCCATCCTGGTAATAAAAAGCGGCCGCAGCCATCAGGCGCAGGCGCTGCTTGGCACCCATAGTGGGCTCGACGCAGCCTGGGATGCAGCGATTCAACGCGCGGGTCTGCTGCGCGTGCAGGATACGCATGAGCTGTTTACCGCCGTAGAATCGCTTAGCCACATGCGACCGCTGCGCGGCGAGCGGCTGATGATTATCAGCAATGGCGCGGCGCCTGCCGCGCTGGCATTAGACGAGCTCTATGCGCGTAACGGCAAGCTGGCCACGCTGAGCGATGAAATGTTGTCGACGCTTGCCGCACTGCTGCCGGAAGGTGTTGGCCGCGGCAATCCGCTCGATCTAAAAGATGATGCTACACCACAGCGCTATGTCGACTGCCTGAACGTTCTGCTCAACAGCCACGAGCTGGATGCGCTAATGATTATTCATGCGCCGAGCGCAGTCGCACCGGCTACCGAATCGGCAGAGCTGATTATTCAGGCCGTCGCCGCCCATCCACGCGGTAAGCAGGTGACGTTATTGACCAACTGGTGCGGTGAATTCTCATCCCAGGCCGCGCGGCGTGCCTTCACCCAGGCGGGTATTCCTACATGGCGTACGCCGGAAGGCACCGTAACGGCATTTATGCATCAGGTGGAATACCGTCGAAATCAGAAGCAGCTGCGCGAAACCCCGGCATTGCCTGCCAGTTTGACGCAGGACAGCGCCCAGGCGCACCAGCTGCTGTCACAGGCGTTAGCCAAAGGTGTGACCACGCTGGATACCCATGAAGTGCAGCCGGTGTTACAGGCTTATGGTCTTGCTACCTTGCCAACCTGGATTGCCAGCGATAGCCTGGAAGCAACGGCGATTGCTGAACGGATCGGCTATCCCGTAGCGCTTAAACTGCGTTCGCCCGATATTGCGCATAAGTCTGAGGTTCAGGGCGTGATGCTCTATCTGCGCAATGCGGCTGAAGTGCAGCAGGCGGCCGAAGCGATTGTTGACCGCGTGCGGCAAACGCTGCCGCAGGCACGTATTGACGGCCTGCTGGTACAGAGCATGGCGAACCGCGCCGGGGCGCAGGAACTGCGCGTGGTCGTGCAGCAGGATGCGCTATTTGGCCCCGTTATTTTACTGGGCGAAGGTGGCGTTGAGTGGCAGGCAGATAAACAGGCCGCTGTCGCGCTGCCGCCGCTCAATATGACGCTGGCGCGCTATCTGGTGATTCAGGCGATCAAAAGCGGCAAAATTCGCAGCCGTGGTGGACTGGAAACGCTGAATATTCCCGCGCTCAGCCAGCTGCTGGTACAGGTCTCTAACCTGGTGGTGGACTGCCCTGAGATTCAGCGGCTTGATATCCATCCCCTGCTGGCAGCGGGCAGCGAATTTACCCTGCTCGACGTCACGCTTGAGCTTGCCCCCTTCAATGGCGATAACGAAGCGCGGCTGGCAATACGCCCTTATCCGCAGCATCTGGAAGAGCCGGTGACGCTGAAAGATGGGCAGCAATGCCTGTTCCGTCCTATTTTGCCGGAAGATGAACCACTGCTGCGCGACTTTATCGCCCAGGTAACAAAAGAAGATCTGTACTATCGCTATTTCAGCGAAATCAACGAGTTTACCCATGAGGATCTCGCCAATATGACGCAGATCGATTATGACCGCGAGATGGCCATCGTTGCGGTACGCCAGCAGCAAGGCGTTAGTGAAATTATCGGCGTCACGCGCGCCATTTCCGATGCAGACAATATTGACGCGGAGTTTTCCGTGCTGGTGCGCTCCGACTTAAAAGGTCTGGGCATGGGAAGGCGTCTGCTGGAAAAGATGATCCGCTATACGCGCGATCACGGTTTGCAGCAGCTTAACGGCATTACCATGCCGCACAACCGGGGCATGATTACCCTGGCGCGTAAACTGGGTTTCGGCGTAGATGTTCAGCTTGATGAGGGTATTGTTAGCCTGAATTTACCTTTACACAGGGACATCAGCTAACCTTGTACAGAAAGGTAAAAAATGGCCGACCGTGGCAGGTTGATGTTATTATTTACCGTTATGACCCTGATTTGATGGCAAAAGGCCATGCAATGAACCGAGAAGAAGCGCACTGCGATGCTGTCTAAATTTAAACGCAATAAGCATCAACAACACCTCGCACAGTTGCCGAAACTGTCACAGTCCGCTGCGGATGTGTCGACACTTTACTCGCCAGCCGATTTTCGTCGCACGCTGCTGGAAAAAATTGCGGCTGCGCAGCACCGCATCTGCATTGTTGCTCTCTATATGGAAAATGATGATGCCGGTCGCGTCATCATGGATGCGCTGTACGCCGCGAAGCGCGCGCGTCCGGAACTCGATATCAGCATCCTTGTCGACTGGCATCGTGCGCAGCGCGGACGTATTGGCGCGGCGCGCGGCGTCACCAATGCCGACTGGTATTGTGAAATGGCGACACAGCACGCGGATATCGCTATTCCGGTGTACGGTATTCCGGTCAATACCCGCGAAGCGCTCGGCGTATTGCATCTCAAGGGCTCCATTGTCGATGATACGCTGCTCTACACCGGTGCCAGTATTAATGATGTTTATCTGCATCAGCAGGACAGATACCGTTACGATCGCTATCAGCTGATTCGCAATGCTCAGCTGGCTGACACCATGTATGAGTGGATTAACGTCAATCTTAAGCAGTCGGAAGCGGTTAATCGCCTCGATCGGGAAGAGCGCCCTTCCAGCCCTGAAATTAAAAATGAAACGCGCCAGTTCCGTCAGGATCTGCGTGGGTTCAATTATCAGTTTGAAGGAAATGGCCATAACGAAGAGCTGACGGTGACGCCCTTAGTCGGGCTGGGCAAACGCAGCCTGCTAAACAAGACCATTTTCCACCTGATGCCCTGTACCGAGCAGAAGCTGACGATTTGTACGCCTTATTTTAATCTGCCCGCGATCCTGGTGCGCAATATTATTCATTTGCTGCGCGAAGGTAAGGAAGTTGAGATTATCGTTGGTGACAAGACCGCGAATGATTTCTATATACCGCCGGAGCAGCCTTTCAAGATCATCGGCGCACTGCCCTATCTCTATGAAATTAACTTGCGCCGCTTCCTTAGCCGCCTGCAGTATTACGTTGATAACGGACAGCTGGCGGTGCGCCTGTGGAAAGATGGCGAGAACAGCTATCACCTGAAAGGGATTTGGGTCGATGATGAATGGATGCTGATTACCGGCAATAACCTTAATCCGCGTGCATGGCGTCTTGACCTGGAAAACGCAGTGCTGATCCACGATCCATTACAGCAGCTGGCCGAACAGCGTGAAAAAGAACTGATGTTGATTCGTACCCATACGCACGTCGTTAAGCATTTCCGCGAACTGGAGAGCATTGCCGACTATCCGGCCAAAGTGCGTAAGCTGATTCGCCGCTTGCGCCGTATCCGTATTGACCGTCTGATTAGCCGTATTCTCTGATAGCGCGCGTTCTTTCTATGGCGGTTGTAAGTCTTTCTCTTACAACCGCCCTTTCGACTTAACCAGGCAAAATCTCAGAGTTTGATGCCTTTACCGCGTTTGTGTAGCAGCAGCGACACCAGAAATGCCAGTGCGCCCATCGCCGAGACATACCAGAAGAAGGTCGTTTCAATGCCCTGCTGTTTCAGCAGAAGCGCCACATATTCTGCCGAGCCGCCGAAAATTGCGTTAGCCACTGCATAGGAAAGGCCAACGCCCAGCGCACGCACCTCTGGTGGAAACATCTCTGCTTTCAGGATCCCGCTGATCGCGGTATAGAAACTGGTGATCAGCAGCGCCAGCATGATCAGGCAGAAAGCGATGGTCGGACTTTGTACGCTTTGTAGCGCAGTAAGAATCGGAACCGTACAGATGGCCGCGCCTGCACCAAAGATCATCATCGATCCACGGCGGCCTATTTTATCGGAAAGCGCGCCAATAACTGGCTGAATCAGCATAAAGACCAGCAGTGCACCGGTCATCAATCCACTGGCACTCTTCGCATCCATACCCGCCGTGTTCACCAGATACTTTTGCATATAAGTCGTAAACGTATAAAAACTTAGCGAGCCGCCTGCGGTAAAGCCCAGCACCATCAGGAAGGCACGCGTATGGTTGCGCAGCAGGCCGGAAATGCTGCCAGCGTCTTTATGCTGGCGGCTCTTTTTATCGGATGTTTCATTGAGTGAACGACGCAGCCAGAGTGCAACGACAGCCAGTATCGCGCCGAGGAAGAAGGGAATACGCCAGCCCCAGCTGCGCAGATCTTCTTCACTGAGGATAAACTGTAAAACGACAACTGTTAGCACCGCCAGCAGCTGGCCGCCTATCAACGTGACATACTGAAAAGAGGCGTAAAAACCTTTGCGCCCTTCCAGCGCAACTTCGCTCATGTAGGTTGCACTGGTGCCATATTCTCCGCCCACAGACAATCCCTGGAACATGCGTGCCAGTAGCAGGATCGCGGGAGCTGCAATGCCGATACTGGCATAGCCGGGTAAACAGGCAATGACTAACGAGCCAAAGCACATCATACAGACTGAGATCAGCATCGAGTTTTTGCGCCCATGGCGATCGGCAATATAGCCGAACAGCCAGCCACCGATAGGGCGCATTAAAAATCCTGCGGCAAATACGCCTGCAGTTTGCAGCAGCTGCGTGGTGGTGTCGCCTTTGGGAAAGAAAATATGCGCAAAATAGAGAGAGAAAAAAGAGTAGACGTAGAAGTCGAACCATTCGACCAGGTTGCCCGATGATGCGCCAACGATTGCCCAGACGCGCTTCTTGTTAATTCCCTGCTCTTCTGCGCTCTGGTCCAGGCGGCTGTTAGATTCTGCCATGCGATACCTCAAGTTCCTTGCTGATAACCAGCGTTAAAACAATGAGTAAAGCATTTCATCTGGTGTAACGGAACGTTATAGACGTTGTGGTGTGGTAAATGTGACGTAGCGAAGATTTTAAGTGTAACGCGTGAAATACGGCAGGCTGGTTTTTGCTTCGCTAAAACGCAAAAAACCCTGACCGTCAGGTCAGGGTTATCGCGATTGGATGCCTGGCAGTTCCCTACTCTCGCATGGGGAGACCCCACACTACCATCGGCGCTACGGCGTTTCACTTCTGAGTTCGGCATGGGGTCAGGTGGGACCGCCGCGCTAAGGCCGCCAGGCAAATTCTGTCTCCGCGCCGCCCGACGGGCCGCGCAGAATATATCCGTCACAAGCTGAAAATCTCGCGTCTCACAAAACGCCTCTGGCGTTGTAAGGTTAAGCCTCACGGGTCATTAGTACCGGTTAGCTCAACGCATCGCTGCGCTTACACACCCGGCCTATCAACGTCGTCGTCTTCAACGTCCCTTCAGGACCCTCA
>Ga0209371_1000547_pt1 | contig 35249 bp, 28 predicted proteins | sample AgamicAtAmrz_FD_187165 | JGI IMG/M metagenome (GOLD analysis project Ga0209371, IMG submission 187165) | Agave microbial communities from Guanajuato, Mexico - At.Am.rz (SPAdes) (version 2) | ecosystem: Host-associated > Plants > Roots > Rhizosphere | place: Guanajato, Mexico | collected 2012-06-07
TGCCGGCCTCGGTGCCGATGCGATCTGGATTTCGCCCTTCTTCACCTCGCCGATGAAGGATTTCGGTTACGACGTCTCGAATTATGTCGATGTCGATCCGATGTTCGGCACGCTTGCCGATTTCGACGGGCTGATCGCCGAAGCCCACCGGCTCGGTATCCGCGTCATGATCGATCTCGTCATGTCGCACACCTCGGACCAGCACCCGTGGTTCGTGGAAAGCCGCGCCAGCCGCAACAATGCGAAATCGGACTGGTATGTCTGGTCGGATGGCAAGCCGGATGGCACGCCGCCCAATAACTGGCTGTCGATCTTCGGCGGTCCGGGCTGGCAGTGGGACCCGACGCGCATGCAATATTACATGCACAACTTCCTGACCTCGCAGCCGGACCTCAACCTGCATAACCCTGAAGTGCAGGAAGAGCTGCTAAACATCACCCGTTTCTGGCTGAAGCGCGGCGTCGATGGTTTCCGCCTCGACACCATCAACTTCTATTTCCACGACCTTGAGCTGCGCGATAACCCGCCGCTGGCGCCGGAGCGCCGCAATGCCTCCACGGCACCTGCGGTCAATCCCTATAACTTCCAGGAACATCTCTACGACAAGAACCGCCCGGAAAACATCGCCTTCCTGAAGCGTTTCCGCGCGGTGCTGGACGAATTCCCTGACATCGCCGCCGTTGGCGAAGTGGGCGACAGTCAGCGTGGCCTCGAAATTGTCGGTGAATATACTTCCGGCGACGACAAGATGCAGATGTGTTACGCCTTCGAATTCCTCGCACCTGATGCGCTGACCCCTCAGCGCGTCGCCGATGTGCAGGCGGATTTTGCGAAAGCCGCACCGGAAGGCTGGGCCTGCTGGGCTTTCTCCAACCATGATGTCGCGCGCCATGTCAGCCGCTGGGGAGAGCATGTCGAGGATAAGGACGCTTTCGCCAAGGTTCTTTCGGCGCTGCTGATGACGCAGCGCGGCTCCGTCTGCATCTATGAGGGCGAAGAACTCGGCCTCACCGAGGCCGATATCGCCTTCGAGGATTTGCAGGATCCATACGGCATCCAGTTCTGGCCGGAATTCAAGGGCCGCGACGGTTGCCGCACGCCGATGGTGTGGGATGCCGGCCACGCACAGGCCGGTTTCTCGACAGCCGACAAGACATGGCTACCCATTCCGGCCGAACACAAGCAGCGCGCCGTCAGCGCCCAGCAGGGCAATGAAGCTTCGGTGCTGGAACATTACCGCCGCTTCCTCGCTTTCCGCAGGCAGCACCCGGCCTTCGCAAAGGGCGGTATCGAATTCCAGCCGGTGCAGGGTGAGGTGCTGAGCTATACCCGCAAGCTGGGCAACGAAACCGTGCTTTGCCTCTTCAACTTGTCCCCAACGCCGGCAAAGGCCACGCTGCCGGAAGGGAACTGGGAGGTTCTCGAAGGCCACGGCTTTGCAAGCGGCCTTGAAGGCAGAAGCGTAGAACTTCCGGCATGGGGCGCTTTCTTCGCCCGTTACGCCTGACAGAATAGGGAGGAACACCCATGACAAGTCTCGTTCTCAAGGATATCCGCAAATCATACGGGCAGGTGAAGGTCCTGCACGGCATCGATCTTCAGATCGAACAGGGCGAATTCATCGTTTTCGTCGGTCCCTCGGGATGCGGAAAATCGACGCTTCTGCGCATGATCGCCGGTCTGGAGGAAATCACCGGCGGCGAGATGTTCATTGATGGCCAGCTCGTCAATGAAATCCCGCCCTCGCGCCGGGGCATCGCCATGGTGTTCCAGTCCTATGCGCTTTATCCGCATATGACTGTCTATGACAACATGGCCTTCGGCATGAAAATCGCCAAGGAAAACAAGCAGGAGATCGACCGCCGCGTGCGTGCCGCCGCCGAAATCCTGCAACTGACGCAATATCTGGAGCGTCTGCCCAAGGCGCTCTCCGGCGGCCAGCGCCAGCGCGTCGCCATCGGTCGCGCCATCTGCCGCAATCCCAAGGTCTTCCTGTTCGATGAACCGCTGTCGAACCTCGATGCTGCCCTGCGTGTCGCCACCCGCATCGAGATTGCCAAGCTCAACGAGCAGATGGCCGATACGACGATGATCTATGTCACCCACGATCAGGTGGAGGCGATGACGCTGGCAGATCGCATCGTCGTGTTGAATGCGGGTCGTGTGGAGCAGGTCGGTCCGCCGCTCGAACTTTACGAAAGGCCGGCCAATCTTTTCGTGGCGCGCTTCATCGGCTCGCCCGCCATGAACATCATCGCTGCAAAAATTACGGGAACCGGTGAGAGGACCTCCATCGAACTTGCCGGCGGTAAAACGCTCGCCGTTTATGTTCCCACGCCCGCAACCGAAAAGGGCAAGGCGGCAAGCTTTGGCGTCCGGCCGGAAGATCTGAGCATCGTCACCGGGGACGATTATCTTTTCGAGGGAAAAGTCGCGATCGTCGAAGCGCTCGGCGAAGTGACGCTGCTTTATCTCGAAGCGCCCAAGGGGCAGGAGCCGATCATCGTCAAGGTGCCGGGCATTGTTTCCGTCGGCAAGGGCGAAACCCTGCGTTTTGCGGCACCGCAGGAAAAGCTTCATCTCTTCGACGCCGAGGGCAAGACCTATCGCAGCTAACTGCCGTCGATACCGAAACCGTGCCCCGGAACCTCCTCGTTCCGGGGTTTTTTCCTGATCGTTTGCCGCTGTGGAAAAATGTCGGAAATGTCCCGCTTCCGGTCTGTTTAAGCCTGCGCTGATATGAATTGTTAAAGACTATGACCTAGTCTCAATCCATTGATCGAGCATGGGAGTCTGGGCGTGCAGAGCGGTACGGGTGTCATCAGGAACCATTACCTGAGCAAGGAAGAATCCTTCATGTATGACCGCGAAAGCCGGTTCCGCATGGAAGATACCATGAACGCCGCACGCATCGAATATACCGAAAAGGCCGTCATGCACATGGCGGCGCGGCGCTGCGACGTCATCCGCATCTCCCAGACCGAAGCGGTGCTGGCGCTGCTGACGAAATATAACCTGCCGAACCAGTTCTATCTCGATATTCCCGACGCCCGCATCACCAAGATCGGCTGCGTGATGTTGCGCGTCAACGCCAACAACACCATCCACGTCCGCTTCCTGCGCATGCTGACGCAGAAGGAACTGGACCGCATTTTCGTGTTCAGCACGCATCCGGCGCATAGAGACCGGAAGCTCGATATCCGGTCGTTCTGAAGTCCTCTCGACCATTGGCGAAAATGGTCTGACCGGTTGTTTTAACGGTGTGCGTTGTCGTGGCCGTATCCTGTCGTTGCTAACTATTATCATCGGATGGTATAGGTGGAGGCAGAGAGGATATCGGCATGGCAAGCAGTGCAAATCTCGGCCGTCACCTTGAAGGCTATGTTTCCGATCTTGTGAAGTCGGGACGCTACAACTCGCGCAGTGAAGTACTGCGGGAGGGCGTTCGGCTGGTTGAAGAGCGTGAAAAAAGGCTGGAGGCTCTCGATTTAGCGATTGCGCGCGGTATCGCCGATGCAGATGCCGGACGGACTACACCAGTAGACGATGTTGCCTCTCAACTCAGGGCCAAATACCGGAAGATGGCGGAAGAACGTGGACTGTGATCGTTGTTCTCACCAACGAAGCCAAGGCAGACCTGGAGCGTATCGGCGATTTTATCGCGGCCGATAATCCGCGGCGGGCGGAAACATTCATCGCCGAACTGCTGGACCGCTGTCTAAGGCTGGCGGAAATGCCGCAAGCCTATCCTCTCGTACCCCGTTATGAGCAAAGGGGCATTCGCCGTCGTCCCTATGAAAACTATCTTGTTTTCTATCGCGTCACCCAAACGCGTGTGGAGATTTTGCACATTCTGAATGGTGCTCAGGATTACGAATCCATTCTCTTCCCGCAGTCCTAATTCGTGCCGCACCCCAACCACGCGCGGCAATGAATTAGTCTTGTGTTGTGAACAGTGAGGAGGACGACTGTCGTCGTCTGCGGCGGTCTTAAGAAAGCCCACCCAGAACCGTCTGCTTCAGCTTCACATCCGGCACCTCGGTGAACGCAAGGTCGCTGCGGCCGAAATAGGATTTCTGGTTGGTGGCCGACCAGTCGTTGCAGACCAGCTTGTAGCGCTCTTTGTTTTCCGGCTTTTCCGGCATGGCGTAAAGATAGTCGCCGGTGCGCGCGGTGAGCGGGATGTCGCCATCCTGATTGCAGCGCTTGAGGATTTGGGCGAGAGCCTCGCCATCCACTTCCGCCACCATCAGCTTGCCGTCGAAACGCAGCGAGGCGTTGAAATCGTAGCGGCGAATATCGCCCTGCGGCAGGCCCGCGCCGAAGGAGGTGTGGCCGATGAAGCCGACATCCGCACCGGTTTTTGCGGCGATGAGCTGCGCCACGCGACGGCCCGCCTCATCGACGGTCATCGCGTTGGCGGATTTGCCGACGATGGCCCGTTCTTCGGCCGTGAGGTGCTTTTCGAGCGTCTGCTCGATCAGGGTCTTGAGAGCCGGTGAGCTGGGAGCGCTGCGATCGATTGTGACGGTCTCGATGGCAGCAGCCTTGCCGGGAGCCGTAATCGTCGCCACCGTCATGGAGGTGCACCATGAACCGGTATGGACATAGCGGGTGGCGCCCTGTTCATGCACGAAGTTCAGATGGTCATGGCCACCGACCAAGAGGGTGCCATCCGGCAGGAGCGGCAGTATATCGCGGTCGGCGACGACGCCGGCATGGCTGAGAACGATGTTAATCGCATCCGCTTTGACAATCTCGGGCAGATTGGCTTTCGCCCATTCGACCGGCTGCGGAATATCGAGCATCTCGCGCGTGGCCTTCGGATAGGTGTTGATCGCATTGGTGGCGAGACCTGCGAGGACGACCTTCCGCTCGCCGACGCTCACCTCGGCGCTCTCGGGCGCGTAGGGCTTTCCGCTGCGCTTGTCGATGATATTGGAAAGCACCGTGATGCCGAGCGCCTGCGCGCGACTGACGAAATTGGCGAGATCGTTGTCGATATCAGGCTCATGATTGCCGATATTGACGACGGTGGGGGCGAGCTTTGCGAGCGCCGCCAGGAAGGTCCATTCAATCTCGCCGGCCGAACGTGCGGCCACCGCATTGCCGATTTCGAACAAGTCGCCGTTCAGCAAGATGATATGGGGCGCCCTGTCGGCGGCGATGCGCGTTTCGATGGCCGCGAGAAGCTGGCCGATGCGCTCATAGGCCGAATGCAGGTCGGAGATGACGATTGCACGCAGCGCCACGTCCTGCGCCATAGCCGGCGTTGCCGCCGCCATCAGCGGCAGCAGGGCGGTGCCGGCCATGAGCTTCAGCACATCGCGGCGTTTGCTTGAGAATATCGTCATGTCAGGCCCCATCATCCGAAACTGCGCCGCCGTCCCGCGGCCGGCTGAGAAGGCCCTAAAGGGCGATCATCACAGCCGCATGACAAGTCTGACGTTTAAGACATGGGAAATAAAGCGGTTTCTGCGCCAGCTCTCGGCTATGCGGGGTGCATTCAGGCAATGCCGCAAAGTGGGGTTGAAAGGCGAAAGCGCATTCGTCCTTCGCCTTTCAAAAATCAATGGAACAGGACGCTGGCGCCCTGATCGGCCGGACCGGCATTGCGGCGGAAAGGGGCGAACAATTCGCGGCCCATGCCCCATTCATTGCCGGAAAGATCGGCGCGCGCCGGTTCGCGTTTCGCCAGTTCGGCGGCGGAAACCAGCACTTCCAGCGTTCCCGAAATGGCGTCGAGACGGATGATGTCGCCATCGCGGATAAGCGAGATCGGGCCGCAGTCGGAGGCTTCCGGCGTGACATGGATGGCGGCCGGCACCTTGCCGGAAGCGCCGGACATTCGCCCATCTGTCACCAGCGCCACCTTGAAGCCGCGATCCTGCAAAACGCCGAGCGGCGGCGTCAGGCGGTGCAGTTCCGGCATGCCATTGGCCTTCGGCCCCTGGAAGCGGACGACGGCGATGAAGTCACGGTTGAGCTTGCCGTCCTTGAACGCGTCCTGAAGCTCCTGCTGATCATGAAACACGATTGCCGGCGCTTCGATGATGTGGCGTTCCGGCTTGACGGCGGAAATCTTGATAACCGATTTGCCGAGATTGCCGGTCAGCATCTTCAGACCACCGGTCGGCTGGAACGGGGTCTCGATGCTGGAAAGCACCTTCGGGTCGTGGCTCTGCTCGGGGGAGGGCTGGCGGACAACCGCGCCCTTCTCGTCAAGCTTGGCATCCACGGTATAAGCCTCGAGGCCCTGGCCGAAGACGGTGCGCACATCGTCATGCACGAAGCCCTGCTTCAAAAGCTGCTTGATGAGGAAGCCCATGCCGCCGGCGGCGTGGAAATGGTTCACATCGGCAAGACCGTTGGGATAAACGCGGGCGAGCAGCGGCACGATGTCGGAGAGATCGGAAATATCCTGCCAGGTGAGGATGATGCCAGCCGCACGCGCCATGGCGATCAGATGCATGGTGTGGTTGGTGGAACCACCCGTTGCATGCAGACCGACGACGCCGTTGACGACGGATCTCTCGTCGATCATCTCGCCCGCCGGGGTGAACTCGTTGCCCTGTGCCGTAATCGCCAGCGCGCGCTTGGCAGCTTCACGCGTCAGCGCATCGCGCAGCGGCGTGCCGGGATTGATGAAGGAGGAACCGGGCATATGGAAGCCCATGATCTCCATCAGCATCTGGTTGGAGTTCGCCGTGCCGTAGAAGGTGCAGGTGCCGGGACCGTGATAGGATTTCGATTCCGCTTCCAGAAGCTCGGCGCGGCCGACCTTGCCTTCGGCATAGAGCTGGCGGATGCGCGACTTCTCGTCATTCGGCAGGCCTGATGTCATCGGACCGGCGGGAACGAAGACGGCGGGCAGATGGCCGAAGGCGAGGGCCGCGATGACGAGGCCGGGCACGATCTTATCGCAGACACCGAGATAGACGGCGGCGTCGAACATGTTGTGCGACAGGCCGATGCCGGCCGCCATGGCGATGGCATCGCGGGAAAACAGCGAAAGCTCCATACCCGGCTGCCCTTGCGTCACGCCATCGCACATGGCGGGAACCGCGCCCGCCACCTGCGCTATGCCGCCCGCTTCCTTGGCCGCATCGCGGATGATCGCGGGAAAGGTTTCATAGGGCTGGTGCGCCGAGAGCATGTCGTTATAGGCGGTGATGATGCCGAGATTGGGAACCCGGTCGCCGGCAAGGATGTCCTTGTCGGCGGGGGAACAGACGGCAAATCCATGCGCAAGATTGCCGCAGGAAAGCACGGAACGGTGAACGCCCTTCGAGACCTGCAGCCGCAGCCGCTCGAGATAGGTCTCGCGGTAGGGCTTGGAACGTTCGACGATGCGGGCGGTGATGGCCTGAATGCGGGAATCGGCGGACATGGGCGTTCATCCTGTTCGTTGGTCGGCAACCGGCGTTCCGGGAGGTGAACGGCCGGTTGTCGTGTTTCAGTCTTCATGTCTTCGGGGCGCTTTGTCGCCGGGCCGCAATCGCGGCGGTGGCGTTCGGCTTATGGCGCCCAGTATATATCCACGGGCGTTTCTGCCCGGTTCAGCACGGCGCGGATCGGCATTTCATCCTCATCCTCGCCCGATTGTGCCTTCTCCAGCGTCGCCTTCTTGGCCGCGCCTTCGATATGCAGCACCAGAAACTCGGCGTCGTGCAGGCTGGAGAAGTTGAAGGTCAACCGCTCCTCTCCCGCATTCTCCGCCGCCATGGTCAAGACGCCGCGTGGCTCATCAAGGTCCAGCGCTTCGTAGAGATTGTCGCCACCGGGGAAGAACGATGCCGTATGGCCATCCGTTCCCATGCCGAGAATGACGACATCGAAGGGATCGCAGATCGCCTCGGTCTTGACGGTCGCAAGCGTCGCCGCATCCTCCGGCGAGGCCGCCGGCTGGAAAAGCGGCACGAAATAAGCCGACTTCGCCTTGTCCTGCAAAAGGTTCTCGGCAACGAGGCGGTGGTTCGAACGGTCGCTTTCCGGCGGCACGAAACGCTCGTCCACCAGCGTCACGCTGATATTGGACCAGTCGAGATCGTGTTTCGAAAGCGCCTGAAAGAACAGCTTGGGCGTCGAACCGCCGGAGACGGCAATGCTTGCCGCGCCGCGGTCCTTCGTTGCCGCATCAAGGCGTTTGGCAACCTCCGCCGAAAGAGCGGTTGCCAGTTCGGCGGCGGTGTCGAAGACGTGGATCGTTTCGCTCATCGCCGGGCCCTCAATCGGCATCGTGCCAGGTGCGGCCATCGCGCTCGATCAGCGCGATGGAACCGCTCGGACCCCATGTGCCGGCGGTATAACCCTGCACGCCCTGTCCCAGATCTTCCCAGCTCTTGAGAATGGGGTCGATCCAGTCCCATGCGGCCTCGACCTCGTCGCGGCGCATGAACAGCGTCTGGTTGGAGCGGATCGTATCCATCAACAGCCGCTCATAGGCATCGGGGCTGCGCACGTTGAAGGCTTCGGCAAAGCTCATGTCCAGCGAGACCTGACGCAGGCGCATGCCGCCCGGGCCGGGGTCCTTGATGAGCAGAGACTGCTTGACGCCTTCATCCGGCTGCAGGCGAATGACCAGCTTGTTGGCCTCGATCTTGCCGGCCGCATCGTCGAAGATCGAATGCGGGATCTGCTTGAAGGTGACGACGATTTCCGAAACGCGGGTCGCAAGACGTTTTCCCGTGCGGATGTAGAAGGGAACGCCGGCCCAGCGCCAGTTGGCGATTTCAGCCTTGATGGCGACGAAGGTTTCGGTGTTGGAAACGCCGCCTTCCAGCTCTTCCAGATAGCCCTTGACCGGGCCACCGGCGGAAGCGCCGGCGCGATACTGGCCGCGAACCGTCTGCTTTTCGACATTGCTGGTGTCGATCGGCTTCAGCGAGCGCAGAACCTTGAGCTTTTCGTCACGCACGGCTTCGGCATTCATGGATGCCGGCGGCTCCATGGCGACAAGGCAAAGCAGCTGCAGGATATGGTTCTGCACCATGTCGCGCAGCGCGCCGGCCTTGTCGTAATAACCGGCGCGGCCTTCGAGACCGACCGCTTCGGCAACGGTGATCTGCACATGGTCGATATGGGCGGAATTCCACAGCGGCTCATAAAGCGCATTGGCGAAACGCAGCGCCATCAGGTTCTGCACCGTCTCCTTGCCGAGATAATGGTCGATGCGGAATATCTGCTCTTCCTTGAAGACGTGGCCGATGGTGTCGTTCAGTTCCTGCGCGGAAGCCAGATCGCGGCCGATAGGCTTTTCAACGACGATGCGGGTCGAGCGGGTGATGAGCTTGTGCTCGCGGATCTTGTCGGCGATATCGCCGAAAATGCCGGGCGCGACGGCCAGATAGAAGGCGCGCACGCGCTCCTTTCCCTCGTCCAGCAGCTTCTTCAGCACGTCCCAGCCATTATTACCCTTGGCATCGACTGGCACGTAGAAAAGCCTGTTCAGGAAGATGGCGACCTGCGCGTCGTCATATTCGCCGGCCTTCAGGTGCTCCTTCAGCGCGTCCTGCGCGAATTTGCGATATTCCTCGTGGGTCATGACCGAGCGCGACGCACCGATGATGCGGGTCGGCTCCGTGAACTGGCCTTCGACCTGCCGGTGATAAAGGGCCGGCAGAAGCTTGCGCTCGGCAAGATCGCCCGTGCCGCCGAAAACGACACAATCAAAAGGTTCAACAGGAATGATCTGACTGCTCATATCGATTCTCTCGATCTTCAAAGGTTGGGGCATCAATAATCTAATCGATTTAAAAATGCCAGACTCAGTTATGTGAAATTATGAATTTTGCTTCCGGCAACTCGTCCGCCGCCGGCAACAGTCTGTAAACATTGGCCTAAAACCTGTCTCGCAACGCGTACCAGGAGAGCGCGAGGAAAAGCAGCGGCGCGCGCAGCGACGCCCCGCCGGGGAAAGAGGGCACCTTCAGCTGGGCGAAGGGCGCCAGCATGTCCTTTTTGCCGAGAACGAGATCGGCATAGAGCTTGCCGCAGTAGTTCGACAGCATCACCCCATGGCCGGAATAACCGCCGATGGAGGTGACGCCCGGCATGACCTCGCGCACGAAGACTTTGCGCGGCAGGGTAATGCCGACGGAGCCGCCCCAGGAATGGGTAATCTCTATATCTTTCAGCGCAGGATAGATTTCCGCGATCTGCCGGCGGATGTGGCTGGAAATATCGCGCGGCGCATCGGCCGTATAGGCTTCCCGCCCGCCGAACAGCAGCCGGTTATCGGCCGTCTTGCGGAAATAGCGCACCACGAACCGCGAATCCGCCACGGCCTCCCGGTCGGGAATGATGTCGGGAAACGCATCCAGCGGCACGGTTGCGCCGATGAAGGAACGGATCGGCATGATATGGGCGGCCGTCACCGGTTCCAGATTGCCGATATAGGCATTGGTCGCGATCAGAACCCGCGGCGCGGTGATAGTACCGAAAGGCGTTTCGATGATGGTCTTGCCGCCCGTCTGGCGGATGGATTTCGCAGGCGTCATTTCATAAATGCCGGCGCCCGCCGCTTTCGCGGCCTTCGCCAGCCCGACCAGCAGCTTCAACGGGTGGATATGGCCGGTGCCGGTATCGCGCGTGCCGCCGAAATAATGGGTGGAGCCGACACGTTTGCGTGCTTCTGCGCGTTCCATGTAGGAAATATGCGGATAGCCATAACGGTTGTTCATCGCATCGACACTGCGGCGATAATCGTCCTCGTAAGCGGCCTTATGCGCCACATAGAGCTGCCCGGGAAGATATTCCATGTCGATGCCGCGGCTGACGGCGAAGCCGCGCAGGTAGTTTTTAGCGTCCTCGGCAATGTCGAACAGCAGCTTCGATTGCTCGAAACCGATCTCTTCTTCCATCTCGTCGGGGAAGGAGCGCTGGCCGGTGCCGAATTGCCCGCCATTGCGGCCGGAAGCGCCATCGCCGAAGCGATGCGCTTCGATGAGGGCGACGGAGACGCCGTTTTCGGCGAGGTTACAGGCGGCCTGAAGGCCGGTATAACCGCCGCCGATAATCGCGACGTCCACCTCTTTCGAGCCGTCGAGAGCGGGATAGTCCGGCCGCTCGCCAACGGTTGCCTGATACCAGGAAATTCCGGGCGCAATCGGGCTTTGCCATGTCATGCTCGGGGTTCCTCACACGTTGAGAAGCAGGAATTCCCGCTCCCAGGGGCTGATGACCTGCATGAAGGTCTCGAACTCCCCGCGTTTCAGACCGGCATAGAGACCCACGAATTCATGGCCGAACACCCGGTCGAACTGCTCTTCGCCTTCCAGCAGCGCCACGGCTTCCAGAAGACCGCGCGGCAGTTCGATGGAGCCTTCATTGGCCGTATCGGCGGTGGGTTCGGTCGGCTCGATATTGTTGACGATGCCGAGCCAGCCGCAGCCGAGCGAGGCGGCAAGCGCGAGATAGGGATTGGCGTCCGAACTCGGCAGGCGGTTTTCGACACGCCGCGCCTGCGGGCCGGAAATCGGCACGCGGAAGGCGGTCGTGCGGTTGTCGTAACCCCAGGCATTGTTGACCGGGCAGGCCATGTCGGGCGTCAGGCGGCGATAGGAGTTCACATAGGGCGCCAGCATGACAAGCGCGTTCGGAACATAACGCTGCATGCCGCCCACGAAGGAGAAGAACTCCTTCGAAGGGCTGCCGTCGGCATTGGAGAAGATATTGCGGCCGCTGTCGATCTCCACCACCGACTGGTGGATATGCATGGCCGAACCCGGCTGGCCCTGCATGGGCTTGGCCATGAAGGTGGCGTAGATGCCATGCTTCAGCGCCGCTTCGCGGATGGTGCGCTTGAACAGGAACACCTGGTCGGCAAGCTCGATCGGATCGCCATGGCGCAGGTTGATCTCGAGCTGCGCCGGGCCTTCCTCATGGATCAGCGTATCGATCTCGAGGCCCTGCTTTTCGGAGAAATGGTAGATGTCGTCGATCAGTTCGTCGAACTCGTTGATGCCGGCAATCGAATAGCTCTGCCCGCCGACAATCGACCGACCGGAGCGCCCCTTCGGCGGATGCAGCGGATAATCCGGGTCGTCATTCATGGCGACGAGGTAGAATTCGATCTCAGGTGCGACGACCGGCTTCCAGCCCTTTTCGGTATAGAGCGAAAGCACATTCTTCAGCACGTTGCGCGGCGTGTAGGGCACGAAATTGCCTTCCGCATCCACCACGTCGCAGATCACCTGCGCGGTCGGGTCCGTTTCCCACGGCACGACGGAGAGGGTGGAAAGATCGGGCACGAGCTTCAGGTCGCTGTCGCGCGGCTCGTAACGGAAATTGGCGGTCTCGTCAGGATATTCGCCGGAGATCGTATGGCGGTAGAGTGCGGATGGCAGGGCAAGCGAGGTGTCGCCCGTGAACTTCGCCGTCGGCATCATCTTGCCGCGCGGAACCCCGGCAAGGTCGGGCGTGATGCATTCTATGTCTTCGATCCCGCGCGCCCTCAGCCATTGGGCGGCTTCGCGCCAGGAGGAAACGCCACGGGTGGAGGAAAGGTCGAGGGGAGGGGTCTTCTTTGCCATGGTTGCCTGTTTCTTCGGGCGGAGCATGGTTTTCTTGGCGGGCATGTATCACCGGGTCTGTGTTTCGACTGGCGCCATCATAACCGTAGTTTGGCAATTGGCGAGGGGGAAAGCGCCATTGACAAGCGGCGGCACTTCGAAAAGAGGAAAGGAAACGGATCGGATGGAATGATGACAGAGAAATGTGACGTGCTGATTTTGGGGGCGGGCGCCGCCGGCATGATGTGCGCCATCCGCGCCGGCCAGCGCGGCCGCTCCGTCGTCATTCTCGACCATGCGAAAGCGCCGGGCGAAAAGATCCGCATCTCCGGCGGCGGCCGCTGCAACTTCACCAATATCCACGCCGGGCCAAAGAATTATCTCTCCGCCAATCCGCATTTCGCCAAATCCGCGCTCGCCCGTTATACGCCGCGCGATTTCATCGCCCTTGTCGAAAAACACCGCATCGCCTGGCACGAAAAGACGCTCGGCCAGCTCTTTTGCGATGACAGCGCCAAGGACATCATCCGCATGCTGCTTGGCGAAATGCAGGCGGTGAATGCGAAGCTGCGGCTGGAAACGTCCGTCTCGGCCGTCACCCATGATGGCGCCCGTTTCCGCGTCACGACATCCGGCGGCGTCATCGAGGCGGAAAGCCTCATCGTGGCGACGGGCGGCAAGTCGATCCCGAAAATGGGCGCGACCGGTTTCGCCTACCAGATCGCCGAACAATTCGGCCTCAAGCTCATCGAGACTCGTCCGGGCCTCGTGCCGCTGACGCTCGATCCCGCCTTGCTGGAAAAGCTGAGCCCGCTCGCCGGCGTCGCGGTTCCGGCCGAGGTTTTCCATGGCAAGGCCTCGTTTGAGGAAGCGCTGCTCTTCACGCATCGAGGTTTAAGCGGCCCTTCCATCCTGCAAATCTCATCCTACTGGCGCGAGGGGGACGTGGTTCGCCTGAAGCTCGAGCCGCATCGCGATATAGCCGCGTTGCTGAAGCAGGCGAAGCAGAAGAACGGCCGCCAGTCGCCCCAGACGGCTCTGTCGGAAATCCTGCCAAAACGGCTGGCCCAGCACGTCGTCGAACAATCCGGCCTCACCGGCCATCTGGCGGATATGTCCGACAAGGCGCTGGCGAAGCTGGCGGGGGAGGTGCAGGACTGGCAGATCAAGCCCGCCGGGTCCGAAGGCTATCGCACGGCGGAAGTCACGCTCGGCGGCGTGGACACGACCGGTCTCGATTCCCGCAGCATGGCGGCGAAATCCGTACCCGGCCTCTATTTCATCGGTGAATGTGTTGATGTGACCGGTTGGCTCGGCGGTTATAATTTCCAGTGGGCATGGGCCTCCGGGCAAGCGGCGGGTGAATTCGCGTGAGACCACGCCCGTTAATGCCTTGTTAATGGGCGTGGAGTCATCCTGACCAAATGCCAGCAAAGCCGGATCGCTCAATGATCCCGCTGCACATGATGTCCTGCTGGAGGCCCCTCAACAGGGCATGGGTCGGTTGAGTTTTTCGTCAGGAACCCGCGCATGAACAGATCCGCACATCGCCGCCCTCGCGCCATTGCCATCGCCCGCACTGACAACGAGAGCCGTCATCTGGCCTTTCGCCTGAGCCTCATCGCAGCCGGTGCTCTGGCAGCCCTGATCGCTCTCTTTCACTGATCTGCGGCTCTTCCCCCCTCATCCGGCTCATAAGCGCGCTGAAAAGCCGCCACGGCCGAGATGCCTCGGCCATATCGGCATAAAATTTCTCTTCCTGCAGAATGGCTTCGCGCCGTGTGCGCGGCTGCTGGTTTTCGATGATAATGCGGGCTGCAAAAATCGCGTGCATGTCGCTCTCCTTCCAATGCGGAGGGCCATGATGCACGCCGTTTTTTGATTTATCTGCGCAAGAAAATGCGCTACATTTTTCATCCATGAAAAACGTCACCTGGGATTCCTATCAGCTTTTCCTCGATGTGTCACGCAGCGGTGGCCTGACGGGTGCTGCCGCATTGACGGGTTTGAGCCCGGCCACCATCGGGCGGCGCATGGTCGAGCTGGAGGAGCGTATCGGCAAGGCGCTGTTCCAGCGCAGCCAGACGGGATACACCCTGACCGCAGACGGCCGTACGCTGTTCGACCGGCTTCAGGCGATGGAGAATGCGGCAAGGGACATCGAGGGATGGCAGAAGGCGTCGTCGGCCTCGTCTGTCGTGCGCATTGCCGTCGGCACCTGGAACGCCTGGCTGCTGACCGGGAATTTCTCCGCCATCTGCACCGACCGCGACGATTTCCGCATCGACCTTTTCATTGCCGAACAGAGGGCGTCTCTGGCCCATCGCGAAAACGATATCGGCATCCGCGCTTTCGAGCCGCAGGAAAAGAACCTGGCCGCCATCAAGACAGGGGAGGTGGCCTATGCGCCCTACAGGCTGCGCAACGCCGCTACTTCCGTTGCTGATCGGTGGCTGGCGGTGGCGGAGGAAAACGCCATTTCAACCTATCTACGCTGGCCGCACGAAAATCGTAACAACGGGATCGTGGTAACGGTGAACCGGCCGACGGCGCTTCTCGATCTGGTGCTGGCCGGGGCGGGGGTGGCGGTGCTTCCCTGTTTCGTGGGCGATGCGGATGCGCGGCTCACTCGGGAAGGCGAAGAACTGGAGAGTCTTCGCCACAATCAATGGATCGTCATGAACAATGACGATCGCCACCGCCGCGATATCAGGACGGTGGCGGATCGGATGACCCGTCTGATCAAGAGCCATTCCGATCTATATGCCGGGCGCAAAAGCCGCCCCTCATAGCTTCAATTACCTTTGATTGCATAATTTTTGTTGAATAATTTATAGTTGCATATGCACCTGAATAGCCATAGGTTGCTTTTGTAAATTTAACTCCTTTAGGTTGAGGCCGCCATGATAATTTCAGCGTCATATGTAAATGCGATGTCAGCAGCAGGAACACCGGAAGAGGCTGTAAAAATCTTCTATGCGGGCGTAAGCAAGGCACTTGCCTTGGTTGTGGCTGAACAGCTCTCCAAAGCCGTGGGAGCCTATGTGCCAACGGCTTCCGATACAAAAATCGCCGGTTGGGATAAGCTCATCGGAGGCGTAGCGATGCAATTGGCTTGGGAATCTCCAACTATTCTAAATCCCATTCCCTTGACGCAAATTGCCTCCTTCGCTCCGTATGCGCCTGAATTGCAGGGCAATGCAGAGGCAATGGGCGTTAATGTAAGCATCGGCGTTTCCGTATCGGCGAGCTTCTGAGGCCGCCACTCCGGATTTTTGCATTGAAGACCGGAGCATCGTTATGATGTTCCGGTCTTTCGTTTCAGGCGGCGTCACGCCCCTGCGCGACGATGACCGGGATAAGCAGATCCCCCCAGTTGCCGCCGCCGCCATGGTGGCGGGCCGAGCGGACCAGCTCGACGGAAACACCGGCCTCGACGGCTTTCATGACGGCCTGGTTGAGGCGGTGCAGATCGTTGGCCAGCATGCGGATGGCGGCCTGCTGATCCTGCGTCATGGCGGAGGACTGCTCCTCGGCGCGTTCCTTGACGTGAGTCTTGATGGGGTTATGGGCATTCATGGCATTTCTCCTCTCATTATTGGTTGGGGTTCTTGATCCGGTTTGCAAGCCCTTCCCGTCACCGGGAAGGGCAGTTTTTCGATTTTATTCGGCCGCCGGGCGGAACTGGTCGTGCTCGGTGGATTCCTTCATGGCTGTCGTGGACGATGTGCCGCCCGAGATCGCCAGAGACACGGCGTCGAAATAGCCGGTGCCGACTTCGCGCTGGTGCTTGGTGGCGGTGTAACCATTGGCCTCGGCCGCGAATTCCGCTTCCTGAAGCTCGGAATAGGCCGCCATCTGCCGGTCCTTGTAACCGCGTGCCAGTTCGAACATGCCGAAATTCAGCTGGTGGAAACCGGCGAGCGTAATGAACTGGAACTTGTAGCCCATCGCGCCGAGTTCCCGCTGGAACTTGGCAATCGTTGCGTCGTCGAGGTTCTTTTTCCAGTTGAACGACGGCGAGCAATTGTAAGCGAGCTTCTTGCCCGGATGCACCTTGTGCACGCCTTCCGCAAACCTGCGCGCCTGTTCGAGATCCGGCTTGGATGTTTCGCACCAGATCAGGTCGCAATAGGGCGCATAGGCAACGGCGCGGGCGATGCAGGGCTCAAGGCCGTTCTTGACCTGATAGAAGCCTTCGACGGTGCGGCCGGCATCGTAATCCACGAAGGGACGGTCGCGCTCGTCGATGTCGGAGGTCAGAAGCTTGGCGGCTTCCGCATCCGTGCGGGCGATAACCAGCGTCGGTACACCCATGACGTCGGCTGCAAGTCTTGCTGCCGTCAGGTTGCGGATATGCGCCGCCGTCGGGATCAGAACCTTGCCGCCGAGATGGCCGCATTTTTTTTCCGATGCCAGCTGGTCCTCATAGTGAACACCCGCAGCACCTGCCTCGATAAAGGCCTTCATGATTTCGAAGGCGTTGAGCGGCCCGCCGAAACCGGCCTCCGCATCAGCGACGATCGGCGCGAACCAGGTGTCGACCGAAAGGCCCTTGCCTTCCGCCGTCTCGATCTGGTCGGCGCGCTGCAGGGTGCGGTTGATGCGCTTTGCGAGTTCCGGTGCGGCATTGGCCGGATAAAGCGACTGGTCCGGATACATGGCCGACGCCGTGTTGGCATCCGCCGCAACCTGCCAGCCGGACAGATAGATCGCCTTCAGCCCGGCGCGAACCATCTGCATGGCCTGGTTACCGGAGAGCGCGCCGAGCGCATTGACGAAATTCTCCTCGTTGATCAGCTTCCACAGCCGGTTCGCGCCCATTTCGGCCAGCGAATGGCGGATTTCGACGGAGCCGCGCAGCCGCTCCACGTCGGCAGCGGTGTAGGTGCGCTCGATGCCATCGAAACGTCCCTGCGCAGCACCCGGAACAAGTTTGTAAAAATCCGTCATACTTCTCTCTCCCATGATAAATGCGGTTTCCGTAACGGGCCGTCTTCAACATCATATGGCGCCGTTTGATGTGACTACATTTACATTTTTCGAGATTTGAGCGCCAGAACAAACATAAAAACAGTGACTTGAAAGAGGTTATCCTGTAGGGTGCATGACAGGGTGGGGCTGTAAAATTGTAAATTTTGTAAAAGTCTTTTGCCTGCAAAGTTTGTAACAGGTTTGTATGATTCGCAGGCACGGGGAGGTGAGGCGGTGTCGGAAAACAAGATTTTTGCAGGCCCGCGCGTGCGCCGCATTCGCAACGGTCTTGGGTTGACGCAGACGGCCATGGCCGAGGCGCTAGCGATTTCGCCGTCCTATCTCAATCTCATCGAGCGCAACCAGCGACCGCTGACGGTGCAGCTGCTTTTGAAGCTTGCCTCCGTCTACAAGGTCGATCTGGACGACCTGCAGGGCGAAAGCGCCGGTTCCGCCGGGCAGCTGCGCGAGGTCTTCGCCGATCCGCTGCTTGCCGGTGAAGTGCCGTCGCCGCAGGAGCTGATCGAGGTTGCCGATGCCGCGCCCAATGCGGCAAGCGGTGTCCTCAAGCTTTACCGGGCCTACAGGGAACAGGCGCAGCGCCTTTCCGATCTCTCCGATCTTCTGGCGCGGGAAGGGCACGAGACGGCGCTCTCCTCCACCCGCCTGCCGATTGACGAGGTGCGGCATGTCTTTGAAAACCGGCCGGCCTATTTCCATGCCATCGATGCGGCGGCGGAAGAACTCCACAAACAGTTGTCGGCGGGCGACGATCTCGCCTCCGGCCTTCGTGCATGGCTTCAGAAAAACCACGGCATCGTGGTCCGTACCCTGCCGGTTCATGCCATGCCGAACCTCAGGCGGCGTTATGACCGCCATTCAATGCGGCTGTTTTTATCTGAACGCCTGTCGCAGCCTGACCAATTGCGGGAAATGGCGATGGAGACCTGTCTCCTGGCGCTTCGCGAAGAAATCGGCACGGAGCTTGAAGGGCTCGGCCTGAAAGGGGAGGAGGCAAGGCGCATCGCCCGCTTCGAACTGGCGCGTTACGCCGCCCATGCGTTGATGATGCCCTATGGCGCATTCCTGGGCGCCGCCCAGCGGGCGAAATACGATCTCGAGGTTTTGCGGTCGCGCTTCAACGTTTCTTTCGAACAGGCAGCCAACCGCCTCGTCAGCCTGCAACGGCCTTCAGCCGCGGCGATCCCGTTTTTCCTGATGGAAATCGACAATGCCGGCAACCGTTTCCGCCTTGCGGGGGCCAGCGGTTTTCCAAGGGCGCGTTTTGGCGGCCTCTGTCCGCGTCTCAACATCCATGCCGCTTTCGCCCAGCCGGGACAGGTGCTGGTCGAAGCGGTGGAGATGCCGGATGGCGACGCTTTCCTCACAGTGTCGCGCACGCTGGAAGGTCCGCAGGCGGGTTTCGGGGAAAGAGTGAGGCGCACGGCGGTGCTTCTCGGCTGCGATCTCGCCCAGGCCGGAGACACCGTCTATGGCCCCGCCGCTTCGGGTGCTGCGCCCGTCGCCGTTGGCCCCTCATGCCGGTTGTGCGAAAGGCAGGGCTGTCTGTCGCGGGCGGAAGCGCCGCTGACGCGGCCGCTCGGGCTCGATGAAATGGTCACCGGCCTCAGTGTTTTCGACTTCCAGTAGGTGTTTCCATTCGCTTTTTCCCGGCCGGAACACATTTGGTTGAAAATGCTGTGCTGCACATTTCCCGCTTGCTCCCTTTTGTTTTCCTTTCTAGTCTCTCCCAAAAAAGGGGATCACGCTCCCGTCGTGAGGATGCGTTAACAGGAGACATCATGAAAAACCGTTCTCTCCGCCTGACCTTGGCTCTCACCACCGCGCTCGTTGCAGCAGGCTCGGCAATGGCCCAGGAAAAGGTCGTCCACGTCTATAACTGGTCGGATTATATCGACGAATCGATCCTTGCCGATTTCACCAAGGAAACCGGCATCAAGGTCGTCTATGACGTTTTCGACAGCAACGAGCTTGTGGAAACCAAGCTTCTGGCCGGCAGTTCCGGTTATGATGTCGTGGTGCCTACGGGCCCCTTCCTCGCCCGCCAGATCAATGCCGGCGTGTTCCAGAAACTCGACAAGTCCAAGTTGCCGAATCTGAAGAACATGTGGCCCGAGGTTTCCGAGCGTCTGGCCAAATACGATCCCGGCAACGAATATGCCGTGAACTACATGTGGGGCACCACCGGCATCGGTTACAACGTCGCCAAGGTGAAGGCGGCGCTCGGCGATGTTCCGGTCGATAGCTGGGATATTCTCTTCAAGCCGGAAAATGCCGAAAAGCTGAAATCCTGCGGCATCAATATTCTCGATGCGTCGGACGAGACCTTCGCCATCGCCATGAACTATCTCGGCAAGAATCCGGATAGCAAGGAAACCGCCGATCTCGAGGCGGGCGGCGACGTCTACATGAAGATCCGCCCCTATGTGAAGACCTTCAATTCCTCCGCCTATATCGATGAACTGGCGAATGGCGACAGCTGCATCACCATCGGCTGGTCGGGCGATATCCTGCAGGCGAAGAGCCGCGCCGAGGAAGCCAAGAACGGCGTCGAGGTGAACTACGTCATCCCGAAGGAAGGCACCTATATGTGGTTCGACAACCTTGCCATCCCGGCGGATGCCAAGAATGTCGAGGAAGCCCACGCCTTCATCAACTATCTGATGCGGCCGGAAGTCATCGCCAAGGCCTCCAACTATGTTCAGTATGCGAATGGCAACCTCGCTTCGCAGGCGCTGATGGATGAGGCCGTCGCCAAGAACCCGGCGGTCTATCCCGATGCCGAGACGCTGAAGAAGCTCTTCACCATCTCGCCCTACGGACCGAAGGAACAGCGCGTCCTGAACCGCGTCTGGACGCAGATAAAGACCGGCAGCTGACACTTCCGCCCGCTGGTTGAGGAACGGCCGGCGGGCCTGTTCCTCTGATCCTTTGCCGGCAGGTCCCGTTACCTGCCGGTGTCGCCCGCCCCGAAGCATCGATCGAAAGACCAACGGGATTTGAGGGTAGGGTGAATGGCGAAAACTCTGGGGCCGGTCAAACGCAAATTCAGCCCGTGGGACAACCCCGATGCGGTTCCCTTCATCCGCTTTGAAAACGTCACCAAACGTTTTGGCGATTTCGTCGCCGTCAACAATCTGACGCTCGATATCTATGAACGCGAATTCTTCTCGCTGCTCGGTCCCTCCGGGTGCGGCAAGACCACGCTGATGCGCATGCTGGCCGGTTTCGAGGAACCGACCGAGGGCCGCATCCTGCTGCAGGGCAAGGATATTTCCGGCGTGCCGCCCTATAAGCGCCCCACCAACATGATGTTCCAGTCCTATGCGCTGTTCCCGCATATGTCGGTGGAAAAGAACGTCGCTTTCGGTCTGGAGCAGGACGGTCTGCCCAAGGCGGATATCGCCGCCCGCGTCGAGGAAATGCTGCGGCTCGTCAAGCTCAGTGAATTCGCCAAACGCAAGCCCAGCCAGCTTTCCGGCGGCCAGCGGCAGCGCGTGGCGCTCGCCCGCTCGCTTGCCAAGCGGCCCAAGGTGCTTCTGCTGGATGAACCGCTCGGCGCGCTCGACAAGAAGCTGCGCGAGGAAACGCAATTCGAACTGATGGACATCCAGACCAATCTCGGTCTCACCTTCCTCATCGTCACCCACGATCAGGAAGAGGCGATGACGGTCTCGGACCGCATCGCTGTCATGGACAAGGGCAATGTCGTGCAGGTGGCGACGCCGGCCGAGATCTATGAAGCGCCGAACAGCCGCTACGTGGCGGACTTCATCGGTGATATCAATATTTTCGACGCCAACGTCGTCGCCAATGCCTCCGATATCGGCAAGCCCGGTCTGGTGACGCTGGATTGCGAAGGGCTGAAGGTGGCGGTGGAGCAGGAATGCGCAGCTGCGACCGGCAGTCAGGTGGCTTTCGCCATCCGCCCGGAAAAGGTCCGCATCTCGCTCGACCAGCCCGCCGATAGCAGCGTCAATTCCGCCTATGGCGAAGTCTGGGATATAGGTTATCTCGGCGACTTCTCGGTCTTCATCGTCAAGCTTGCCGATGGCCGCGTCATTCGCGCCGCGCAGGCGAATGTTTCGCGTCTCGTCGATCGTCCGATCACCTTCGGCGATATGGTGTGGCTGAACTGGAAGCCGGATTCCGGCCTCGTCCTGACGCGCTGAGGGAGGCTTCGATGGCGATCACCACTCCCGAAAACCGGCAAAGCCCCTGGCGCTGGCTGGTCGTCGCGGTTCCCTATTTCTGGCTGCTGCTATTCTTCGCAGCACCGTTTTTCATTATCTTCAAAATCTCGCTGTCGGATACGGCGATCTCCATGCCGCCCTATACGCCGGTTTTCGAAGGGTTTTCGAAGCTCGGCGCGTTCTTCTCCGAACTGGATTTCGAAAATTACCTCTTCCTGACGGAAGACCCGCTCTACATCGACGCCTATCTGTCATCGCTGCGCATCGCCTTCATCTCCACCTTCCTGCTGCTCCTGATCGGTTATCCCATGGCGCTGGCCATGGCGCGCGCGCCGTCTTCCATTCGCCCGACGCTGGTGATGCTGGTGATCCTGCCGTTCTGGACCTCGTTTCTGATCCGCGTTTATGCCTGGATCGGCATTCTGAAGCCGGAAGGCCTGCTGACGGTGCTGTTCCAATGGCTCGGACTTCTCGGGCCGGACCAGCAGGTCAATATCTTCCGCACCGAGACGGCGATCTTCATCGGCATCGTTTATTCCTATCTGCCCTTCATGGTGCTGCCGCTCTATTCGGCGCTGGAAAAACTGGACAATACGTTGCTGGAAGCGGCGGCCGATCTCGGCTGCCCGCCATGGAAGGCCTTCTGGAAGATCACCTTCCCGCTGTCGCTGCCGGGCGTCGTCGCCGGCTCGATGATCTGCTTCATTCCGATAACAGGGGAATTCGTCATCCCCGATCTCTTGGGCGGCGCCCAGACGCTGATGATCGGCAAGACGCTGTGGACGGAATTCTTCGGCAACCGCGACTGGCCCCTGGCATCGGCCGTGGCGGTGTTGCTGCTGCTGTTGCTGGTGGTGCCCATCGCCATCTTCCAGAACCAGCAGAAGAAGGTGGGGTGAGGCCATGAAGCGCGGAAAATTCGACATCACCGTCCTCACCCTCGGTTTTGCCTTTCTTTATATCCCGATCATCATCCTGATCGTTTATTCCTTCAACGCCTCGAAGCTCGTTACCGTCTGGGGCGGCTTTTCGCTGCAATGGTACCGTTCCATGTGGTCGAATGAGGGGCTGATGGATGCAGCCTGGGTGACGCTGCGTGTCGGCATCCTCAGCGCCACCATCGGCACCATTCTCGGAACGCTGGCGGCGCTGTCGCTGACGCGGTTCGCGCGGTTTCCGGGCCGGGTGCTGTTTTCCGGCATGATCTACGCGCCGCTCGTCATGCCGGAGGTCATCACCGGCCTGTCGCTGCTGCTGCTCTTCGTGGCCGTCGGGGTGGATCGCGGTTTCTGGACGGTGGTTATCGCCCACACGACTTTCACCATGTGTTACGTGGCGATCGTCGTGCAGTCGCGGCTCCTGACCTTCGATCGCAGTCTCGAGGAAGCCGCGCTCGATCTCGGCTGCCCGCCGGTCAAGACCTTCTTCCGCATTACCCTGCCGCTCATCTTCCCCGCCGTCATTGCCGGCTGGATGCTGGCCTTCACCCTGTCGCTGGACGATCTGGTGATCGCCAGCTTCGCCACCGGCCCCGGCGCAACCACGCTGCCGATCAAGATTTATTCGCAGGTTCGCCTCGGTGTGACGCCGGAAATCAACGCCATCTGCACGATCCTCATCGGGCTTGTCACCATCGGCGTGATTGTCGCCTCCATCGCTTCCAAACGCACCGAATTGCAGCGCATGCGGGACGAACATGCGGCGGCGCGGAACTGATCGAATATCCTGCGTCGATTTTTACGCGTTACTGTTGAAATCGCGAGAAAAGTAGAAACTGTTAATTTAGTTTCGGCGCTTTACGGTCTCAGAATAGGAATTTTCGTCGGTAATTGATCGATTTTGGTTTTAACCGCTTGTTAATAGGAGTTGGCGGAAAGTAAACCCAACGCAGGGCCGTCAAATTTTTGATAGCCGGGACTGATAATTTCCATCTGGCGAGATTGTCCCCCTTTCTCTCGTTGAAAAGCACAACTCATCCAGGCGGCCGCAAGGCCGCCTTTCTTTTTGCCGCAAAGGCCCTTGCCATTCAGCGGTTTTCCGGATGATCCATCGATTTCGAGACGATAAGCACGGGAATAAGCCCGGCAATGATGATGATGATCGCTGGCACGGCCGCATCCTGCACCCTTGAGCGGGACGCATCCTCATAAACCAGCGTGGCCAGCGTGTTGAAACCGAAAGGCCGGAGCAGGATGGTGGCCGGCAGTTCCTTCATGGATTCGATCAGGACGAGCAGAAAAGCCGTCAGCGCCGCGGGCCGCATGTTCGGCAACAGCACCTTGAAAAGCGTCTGCGCCCGGTTGCGCCCAAGCGTTCGCGAGGCCATGTCGATATGTGGAGAAAGCTTCTGAAAACCGGCATCGAGCGTGCCTTCCGCCATGGTCATGAAGCGCACGGCATGGGCGTAAATGATGGCGAAGGCGGTGCCGGAGAGCAGCAGCCCGGTGGAAAAGCCGAAATGTGCGCGGATGAAGCCATCGACGCCATTGTCGAGACTGGCCAGCGGAATTAGCACCCCGATGGCGAGCACGGTTCCCGGCACGCCATAACCCATGGAACCGAAGCGGGCGGCCACCTTCGAGCTGCGCGAGCGCTCGGTGCGGATGGCATAGGAAAACACGAAAGCGGCTATCAGCGTCACGAAGGCGGCGGAAAGCGAGACTTCGAGACTGTGCCCGAGTGCTTTGAGAAGCTTCGGCGCAAACAGTGCATCGAGCCTCCTGGCGGCGTAACCGCCCAGCACGATGACGGGAATGAAAAAACCGCTCGCCACGGGAACGAAGCAGAAAAGGCTCGCACCCCAGCGCCGCCAGCCGGTGAGCGCCTTCAGCCGATGACGCTGCGCCATGCTTGTCGCCTTCGGTGCGCCGAAGCGCTGTTTTTCCCGGGCATTGCGTTCGATGACGATCAGCGCACCGACGATGACGAGGATGACGGCTGCGATCTGCGTCGCATTGGCGAGATTGCCGCGATTGAGCCAGGTTTCGTAAATGGTGAAGGTCAGCGTCTGGACGCCGAGATATTCAACCGCGCCGATATCGTTCAGCGTTTCCATCAGGACCAGAGAAAGCCCGATGGCGATGGCAGGCCGGGCCATCGGCAATTGCACGGAGAAGAACACATTCAGCGGTTTTGCGCCAAGCGTGCGGGCCGCTTCGGCCGCAAACCGCCCCTGCATGGAAAAGGCGGCGCGGGCCGAGAGATAAACGTAAGGATAGAGGACCGAACTTAGAACCACCACCGCACCGCCGAGCGAGCGTATGTCCGGAAACCAGTAGTCATGGATGCTGTGATAACCGAAAGCGGCGCGCAACGCGCTCTGTATCGGGCCGGTGAAATCGAGGAACTCACCGAAGGCATAGGCGGCGAGATAGGAGGGGATGGCGAGCGGCAGGACGAGTGCCGCGGACAATAACCGCCGCAGCGGAAATTCGAATGTGGTGACAAGCCAGGCGCAGACGATGCCGAAGAATGCCGTCGTCGCGGCCGTCATCCCCAAGAGCAGGAAGGTGCGAAACCCGGCGCGCGGCAGGACATTGGCGAGAAGATGCTGCCATCCCTCCGTGCTGCCCGTCAGCGCCAGCCAGAAAATTGCCAGAATGGGCATGGCGGCAATGGCCGCGACGATGACCGCCGTGATGGGCAACACCGAGAAGCGTCTTGTTGCCGGAAGGGAAACCGTCATGGACATGCCAGTCTACTGTCGTGCAAAGGCCTCAACCGGCGACCATCGTGCCGGCGGCTTCCGCATTGCTACGCCCGCATGGCCTCAGTTGGCAAGAACCCGCTGCGACGGAAAGGTGATTTCCACCAGGGTGCCTTCATTCGGCGTGGAGGTGATGGAGAAATTCGCCCGGTTGGCGTCCACCATCGCCTTGGTCAGCGGCAGGCCGAGCCCGGTGCCGTCGCCACGCACACGCTTGCCGGAGGAGGCCACCTGCCGGAACGGCTTCATGGCCTGTTCCAGTTCCGCCCGGGTCATGCCGATGCCGGTGTCGCGAATGCGCAGCGACACGCTGCCATTGGCCTCATAGGCGGTGGACACCACGATCTGGCCGCCCGAGGGGGTGAAGCGGATGGCGTTCGACAGGATGTTCAGCACGATCTGCTTGATCGAGCGCAGGTCGGCGACGATCTGCGGCACGGATTGCGCAAGAGCGGTGCGGATGATGACGCGCTGGTTGTTGGCCTGCGGCTGCACCAGCGAGACCGCCTCGGCCACCGTTTCGTTGAGCGGGACGGCGACGAAATCCACATCCATCTGCCCGGCCTCGATCTTGGAAATATCGAGCAGATCATTGACGATGTCGAGCACATGCCGGCCGGAGCGGCCGATATCATTGGCATATTCCACATAACGCGGATGGCCTATCGGCCCGAAACGTTCCGTCGCCATCATGTCGGCAAAGCCGATGATGGCATTGAGCGGCGTGCGGATTTCATGGCTGACGCGCGCCAGGAAGTCGGTCTTGTGGGCATTGGCGGTTTCCGCCGCACGCTTGGCGTTGCGGAGTTCTTCTTCCGTGCGCTTCCACTGGGTGATGTCGCGGATCACCGCGCAATAGCCATGCGAGGATTTCAGCCGGCCGATGGTCATGAACAGCGGCAGGAAGCCGCCGGACGCTTCTCGGCCGATCACTTCGCGGCCGTCGTTCAGCACGCTGGCGACACCGTTATTGGCAAGGCCGGAGAGATAATCCAGCACGGCGCGCTGGCTCTCATGGGCAAAGAGGGTGACGAAAGGCTTGCCGGCGATTTCACCATTGTCATAGTTGAACAGCGCGCTGGCGGAACGGTTGAGCGAGCGGATTTCGCCTTCGTCTCCCAGAAGCACCACGCCGTCGGTGGCCGTTTCCAGAATGGAATGCAGCTCCTCCACTTCGCCCTGCAGCAGGGAGAGGCTGCCTGCTTCCGCATTTTCGGTATCGCCGGCAGCAATATTTTCGTTGGCGGCCGCAACCGGCGCCTGCTTTTCCTCAAGCGGCACCAGCGACAGCATCAGCGCCTTGGTTTCTTCCCAGCGAATGGACTGCAACCGCGCCTTGACGGGAATGATGTCGTTTTCGGCGCTGACGACCACCATGCCGCCTTCGTTGTCGGGCATGTCCTCGAGTTCCTGCCGCTGCAGCAGCGCTTCCAGACCGCCCACCTCTTCGAGTTCGGCGAGAGAGCCATAGCCCGTCAATCGCAGGAAATCCGGATTGGCGTGGATCAGCCTGTCGCCGGCATGCACCAGAAGCGCCACGGGCATCTGGTCCAGCGTCTCGGCCGTCAAGGCATTTGCGGGGCGAACGGACGGGCTGACCATGGCGGCGGCTATATCGGCAGCCGGCCGCTCGTCAGCCGCAGGCTCCTGCTTTTCGTCGGAACCGCTTTCATCCGCCGGCGCGCGAATGGCCGCAGGCTGCTCGCCACGAACATAATCGGCGAAAAGATCGTCTTCCTCCGCCGGTTCGGTTTTCTTGTCGTCATTTTCCGTTTCGGAGGCCACGCTCTCCGAAACATCCGCATCGATATCCTGCTGAATATCCTGCATGGTCGGCTCAGCGGAAATGGCCTCCGCATCCGTTTCCCGGTCTTCTTCGGAAGCAGCATCCGCCGGCGCAAGGGCCCGGCCGATTTCGCGGAAGGCAGCCTGCTCGCCTGCGGTCAGCCCCTCGCGGGAGCGCGAGCGGCGCTCCTCCAGATGGACGACCTTGTCGGAATAGTCCGGCTCCAGCGCGGGCGTTGCAACCGGCGCTTCGAATTCCGGCGGAGTATAATCATGGTGTTGTTCTTCGGCCGAAACCACGTCCGATGCATCGGCCTCCGTTGCCGGGACCGCATCATCAGCGATGCAATCGGAATCTTCGGCTGCCTCGTCATCTTCATCGATAAAGGCCAGCAATTCGTGGCTTTCATCCTCGATGGCGGGCTGCGGCGGGGCTTCCGCCGGATCGGCCTCTTCGCCGTTGAGGAAGGTCAGGCCGGTGGCATGCGGATCTTCGGCGGCATCGGCAAGCCGCACGATGCCGAAACCGCGGAAACCGTCGAATTCGCGCGAGCGCGTATAGGTGGGCAGGGCGGCAAGATCGATCGGCACCATCAGCGATGTGCCTTCCACCGGCCAGTAGATCGTCTTGCCCGACCATGTGTCGCGACGGCCGAGAAGCTCGCGGATCTTGCCGTCGGGATCGAGATTGAACAGGGCCGCGACATCGGCAAAACCCATGCCTTCCACGGCAGCCGCCTTGGCGCCCACAGCCTCTGCAAATTCATGCGAGATCGAACTGAAGCGCCCTTCCGCATCGATTTTCCAGACGAAACGGGAAGCGCGCGCACCGGCATTGAAAACAAAAGGCTGCGCTTCTGCGCCAGCGACGATGTCCGTTTCCTCAGTCTCCGCCTCCGCCGTTATCTCCTCATCCGCCGCAGGAGCAGCGTCTGACGGCGCGGTTTCAACGATTCCATCGTCCGCGACTGCGTTTTCTTCGGCCCGGGCTTCTTCGGCGGGGGCATCGGCGACTGCCCGCTCGGTTAAGGGAGCCTCCGCTTCATCCTCATCGAGTTCGAAAAGATCGGCGATGTCGTCGGTCATCGCCGCATGTGCCTCGGCGTCGGCGTCCTGCACGGAAAGCGCCGCCGGGGTCTCGGCTGCGTTTTCCGGCAATGACAGAAGGCTGTTCTCATCCTGCTGCGCTGCCACTTCCTCTTCGGGATCGACCGGCAGTGCCTGCACCTCTTCCACATCCTCGATGCCCGCGACGGCATCTAGCACGGAAGCGAAGGAGGTTGCAGCGGCAACAGGCGCGGCCTCCGCAACCGGCAGGGCGGGCTCGGCGGCGGCCGGCGTTTCCTGCGGCCTGTCTTCTGCGAAACCATTGACGGGATCGAGTGTGCCCAGCGCGGTTTCGACCACGAACATCAGGTTCAGTTCGGGCGATGCCGCAATCTGGCCGGTGGCGGCGGGCAGATAGCCCTTGCCGGTCGGCACCGGCCGCTTGACGAGATGGCCGGACTGCCCGGCTGCCATTTTCACCAGTGTCCGTGCGGTATGCGGCGTGATGCCGAGCGACGAAAAGCCGGGCGAAGCGGCGACAATCTCGTTCTCGCCGTTCAAAACCGCCATATGGATATCGGGGTCGTCGAAACCTTCGATCATGCGCCGGGCGCATTCCGCCGTGTCGGGTGCGGCCTGATCGGTAAGGGCGGAAAACAGGATGGCGGGCTGGCCGGGTTCGGCCTCGATGATTTCCGCGCGCGCCGTAACGGCAAGGCTGCGGAAACCAGACGTGATGCGAATGGTAAACGGCAGGCTGTCGCCTGCTTTGGAAAGCCGCGCCGCCGTGGCCGCCAGTTGCCGGAAGGTCACGTCCTGCGGTTTCGGGCCCTGTTCCAGAAAATCATAGACCATCGGCGTGCCGAACAGCGCCGCACCCCGGCCATTGGCCCAAAGGGCGTTTTTAAGGTCGAGCGAGAACAACGCCATGGCCGCGCCGCGCCCGAAACCTTCACGCACCCGTTCATGCACTGCGATATCGATAAAGGGATACTGGACGGCGGGCATGTCGAAACCTATTCTGGCACTACCGGACCTTGCGGGCTTTTCGGCTTCCTCATGAAGCTCTAAACGTAAACCCGCCGAGGCATCACGTTAACAGAATTTTAAATAACTTCACAGCGCGGTCCGGTCCACCATCCGCCGGATGAATCGCCAAATAGAGTTAACATCAACAGGCCGCTGCGGCCTCTTTATGTCAGCCCGGCCCATTGAAAAGCACTTGCCTTTCTCAGCCTTTTTTCGCAAAATTCGAACAGGCACTTGCAAATGGGGAAAACACCTTTTATGTCACCCCCCGTGACGCCGCTTCGGCGTTTCATGTGCGGTTGTAGCTCAGTTGGTTAGAGCGCAGGTTTGTGGCACCTGAGGTCGGTGGTTCGACCCCACTCAACCGTACCATTCCCCTCTCCCGGTAAGTTATGCGTCACAAGGACTTTCCGGGAGAGGGGAATATTTTATCCAGCCCGATCCGCGCAGGCCGCTGCCGATTTCCGAAAATCCTCAAAATTATTGCCATGTCCATGGTGGTCCCCACGCAACCTTGGTGATGTGTGGGCCTTTGCCACACGCCGCCCGGCAAAAACCATTTGGCTAAAATCGCTTGCGCTGGTATTGTCCGCCCAACGAAACCTTATGAAAGCCAGCAGCATAGCGTCTACGCTTGTGCGCGGCGAAATGGACAAGACAGTGATCGACCCCGGAAACGGCCCAAAGCCGTCGGAACAAGGGGCGTCGGTGGCGAACAAAGGGAAAGCGAAGCGATCCCGTCGTGGCAAGAAACACAAGCGTGACGGTCAGCCCCGTGACGCTGTTGTGCTGTCGCATGATGTTGCCGCGGATGTTCCGGCCGGTTCCTCCTATGTATCGGCTCTTGAGCCGGATGCCGAGCCGCGCAAGAGAAAGCGCCGCAGGCGCTCTCGCGGCAAAGGCGCGTCTCAGCAGGTTGCAGCAGCTTCAGGCGCGGAGACGCAGGCTCCAGCCGCAACAGATGCTGCCAATCCATCCTCCGTGCCACCGGGCGCAGGGCGAAAGTCGCGCCACCGCAAGCGTGGTCACCGCGATCCGCGTAGCCGCGATCCACAGGGCCGTCCGCTGGTTCCCACCCATGCGCCGAAACATGTCGGCAAGCAGAATGGTCGCGCCAATGGGGCCGGGCAGGAACCGCACCGGCAATCCGAACTATCCGCCCGCCACGCAGGCCGCCAGCATGAGCATGGCCAGGAGCCGCCGGCGGATATGTATGCCGCGCTCGATCTCGGCACCAATAATTGCCGGCTTCTGATCGCGCAGCCGACGCGGCCCGGCCAGTTCCGGGTCGTCGATGCCTTTTCGCGCATCGTCCGGCTGGGCGAGGGGCTGGTGTCGAGCGGCCGGCTGTCCGACGACGCCATGGATCGAGCGGTCGAGGCGCTGAAAGTCTGCTCCGCGAAACTCTCCGGTCGCCCGATCAGGCGCATGCGGCTGATCGCCACCGAGGCCTGCCGCGCTGCGTCGAATGGCGAGGAATTTCTGGCGCGTGTGACGCGGGAAACGGGCCTGAAGCTCGAAATCATCAGCCGCGAGACGGAAGCCCGCCTTGCGGTGTCCGGCTGCGCCTCCCTCGTCGGGCGTGAGGCGCGTTCGGTCGTGCTGTTCGATATCGGCGGCGGATCGTCGGAAATCGCCGTCATCAAGGTCGGGGAAAACCGCTCGAACCGGCTCGCCAACCACATCACCCACTGGACCTCGTTGCCGGTTGGCGTCGTCACGCTTTCGGAACGTCATGGCGGGCGCGATGTGACGCCGGATGTGTTTGCCGCCATGGTGCGGGAAGTCGAAGGGCTGCTCGATGCCTTCCATTGCCCGCCTCTCGCGCCGCAAACCCATCACGAGGATTTTCATCTGATCGGAACCTCGGGCACGGTGACGACGCTTGCCGGCGTCCATCTCGACCTGCCACGATACGATCGCCGCAAGGTGGATGGGCTCTGGCTTTCCGATGCCGAGGTGACGGCGATGCAGGACAAGCTTCTGGCCTGGGATTTCGCGGGCCGCGCCGCCAATGCCTGCATCGGGCCTGACAGGGCCGATCTGGTTCTGGCCGGCTGCGCCATTCTCGAGGCCATTCGCCGCCGCTGGCCGGCACGCCGCATGCGCGTGGCGGATCGCGGCCTGCGCGAAGGCCTTTTGACGGATATGATGGCGGATGACGGCGCATGGCGGCGCAACCGCATCAGGCGCATGCAGATGACACGGCAGGACAGGACGGAAGGTTTGACATGAGCAAGGCGCCGACAAGCAATAACCGCACCGGCCGCAAGATCGGCCAGAAGGTCAAGAAGACCAAGCTCAAGGCCTCGTCGCGCCGCTGGCTGGAACGTCATATCAACGACCCCTATGTGCAGCGCGCCAGACTTGAGGGCTATCGCGCCCGCGCCGCCTTCAAGCTCCTGGAAATAAACGACAAGCACCAGATTCTGAAGGGCGCGCGCCGCATCATCGACCTTGGCGCCGCACCCGGCAGCTGGTCGCAGATCGCCTCCAAGGTGACGGATTCGACCGAGGACGATATCCGCGTCGCGGCCATCGATTTCCTTGAGATCGATCCCATTCCCGGTGTGAAAATCCTGCAGCTCGACTTCCTCGACCCGAGCGCGCCGGAAAAGCTCATGGAAGCCGTTGGCGGCACGCCCGATCTGGTGCTGTCGGACATGGCCGCACCGACCACCGGCCACCAGAAGACCGACCACATCCGCACCATGCATCTGTGCGAAGTCGCGGCCGATTTTGCCGTTCAGGTGCTGGCGGAAGGCGGCCATTTCCTTGCCAAGACCTTCCAGGGCGGCACGGAAAAGGCATTGCTGGATATGCTGAAGAAGAACTTCAAGCAGGTTCTGCACATCAAGCCGGCGTCGTCCCGCTCGGAATCGGTGGAAATGTTCCTGCTTGCCAAGCACTTCAAGGGCCGCAAGAACGAGCCGGCCGACGCGTCCGAAGCCGAAGAGGCTTCCGAAGACTGATCACTCCGCCGGTTGCGAGACCTTGCCGCGGTGGCCGGAGACGGCCGCCCCGGCATTGCCGTCCATGCGGATGATTGGCACGATGGCGAAGAGCGATACCAACGCCACGATGGTGAAGGCGATGTGGAAATCGGCGAGCTGCAGATGCGTGCCCGACATCATGCTGCTGACTTCCAGAATGGAAGCGGCGAAAGCCACGCCCAGCGCCAGGCTGATCTGCTGCAGCACCGACGCCATCGAGGTCGCCTGGCTGGCCTGACTGTCCTCGATATCGGAATAGCTGAGCGCATTCGATCCGGTGAAGAAGAAGGACCGGGCAAATCCCGCTGTCACAAGGAAGATCATGATCAGCGGATAGGGCGTTTCCGGGGTGAAGAAGCTGTTGGCAAGCGTCGTGAAGGCGCCGACGATGCCGGCCCCGATCAGCGTTGAGCGGAATCCCGTTGCCGCAAACACCCGCTTGGCCATGAATTTCGTGGTGATCGCGCCGATTGCGCCGGCAAAGGTGATCATGCCCGACTGGAACGGATTGAGCCCGAAACCGATCTGCAGCATCAGCGGCATCAGGAAGGGTATGGCGCCCGTGGAAATGCGGAAAACGGTGCCGCCGACGGACGCCGCCCGGAAGGTCGCGTTCTGGAATATGCGAAAATCCAGAATGGGGGCGGGGTGTCGCGCGGCGTGGCGCAGATAAAGAAAACCGCAGATAAAACCGATGATGGTCGAGGCGATGCCGATGGCCGGCGGCAGCGCCGGCAGGCTGACGACGGAGAGGCCGAACACCACGCCGGAGGCGGCGATGCCTGAAAGCACGAAGCCCTTGCCGTCCATGGGCGGCGGGTTGGTGGTTTCGATTTCCGGCAGGAAGATCGTCGAGAGCCAGATGCCGATGACGCCGATGGGCACATTGATCAGGAAAATCCAGTGCCATGAAAAATAGGTGGTGATGAAGCCGCCGATGGGCGGGCCGGTCAGCGGTCCCACGAGCCCCGGGATTGTCAGCAGCGCCATGGCGGAGACGAGTTCGTTGCGCTTGGTCGTGCGCAAAAGCACGAGGCGGCCGACGGGCGTCATCATCGCCCCGCCCATGCCCTGCAGGAAACGCGAGAGCACGAATTCGAACACCGAAGACGACACCGCGCAGCAGATCGACCCCACCACGAAGACGCCGATGGCGAACCGGAAGATTTTCTTCGCGCCGTATTTGTCGGCCATCCAGCCGCTGATGGGAATGAAGATCGCCAGCGCCACCATATAGGCCGTCAATGCGAGCTTGAGCGTGATCGGCCCGACATGAAGGTCGGCGGCAATTGCCGGAAGCGAGGTGGCGATGACGGTGGAGTCCATCTGCTCCATGAAGAGAGCGACTGCCAGAATGAGGGGAATGATGCGGTTCATGAGGCTGCCTGCGGCTTTCCGCTGCGACAAAGGATATCGCCGTTCCTCCTACGCCTGATAAGCGGGCTTGCCAACACGTTAATTATCAATTTCTCAAGTTCCGATCAAACCTGCGTGAGGCCGGTTTTCTTGCAACTTTCTCGCTCTATTGTCCGTTGGCACGGTTCAGTTGGCGATCATGGCCAGTTGGCGATATCGGAGACAAGACAATGACCCAATCCTTGAGCATGAGCAGACGCGGCCTCATCGGTGCAGCGGGCGCAAGCGTTCTCGGCGCGCCGCTGTTGATGGCGCGCACAGCAACGGCCCAGACCAACCAGCCGCAAACCTCCATGGAGATAGAACACGCGATGCCGCCTGAAACCAATCGCTTCAAGCTCGGCAATTTCGAAGTGCTGGTGGTGAAGGATGGCGCACGCGCGGCCCCCAATCCCGGCGAGACCTTCGGCACCGACCAGGCGGCCGAGACGGTCGGAAAACTGCTGGAAGACAATTTTCTGCCGAAGGAGCAATTCGTCAATTCCTTCTCGCCGGTCCTCGTCAATACCGGCACCGATCTCGTGCTGTTCGATACCGGTTTCGGTGAGGCCGGGCGCGGTGCGGGCAATGGCCGGTTGATCGAAGGCATGGCCGCCGCCGGTTATACGCCGGAAGATGTGACCGTGGTGGTGCTGACCCATATGCATGGCGACCACATTGGCGGCCTGATGGAAAAGGGCGCTCCGGCTTTTTCCAAGGCGCGCTACGTGTTCGGCCAGGCGGAATATGATTTCTGGACGGATGAGAAACGCGTCGGCACGCCTGCCGAAGGCGGCCACAAGGGCGTTCTCACAAACGTCAAGCCGCTGGCGGAAAAGGCGACCTTCATTGGCGACGGCGCCAGTGTCGTATCCGGGATTACCGGCGTGGCGGCCTTCGGTCATTCACCGGGGCACATGATCTTCCGTGTCGAATCGGAAGGCAAACAACTCATCCTGACGGCGGATACGGCCAACCATTTCGTCCTTTCCCTGCAGAAACCAGACTGGGAGGTGAAATTCGACATGGACAAGGCGGCAGCCGCTGCGACCCGCAAGAAGGTCTATGACATGATCGCCACCGACCGTTTGCCTTTCCTCGGGTATCACATGCCGTTCCCGGCTGTCGGTTACGCGGAAAAGCTGGATACCGGCTATCGTTTCGTGCCGAAATCCTATCAGTTCGACATCTGATGCATGTCGCGCAAAAGTGTTAAGCGGTTTTGCGATAACGACATGCATAAAAACAAGCAGTTAGAGCGCGTCGTGTGGAACAGGAATCCACACGATGCGCTCTAGCGTCTGCTGCAACGCAGCAACAGAAAAAGCCCGGAAGCCGATTCCGGGTTTTTTCTATTCCCTTCCTGTCATGAACGTGTTACCAGCCCTCGCCAACTTCCAAGCAATCCTTGCAGGGCGCCGGGGTGAACTTTTCGTTCCGGAACGGCCACGCATTTTCAGTATGAAGGAATTTGGTCATGGCACGCATCATTCAAACACCCACTGGTTTGGACGCTCTCACATTTGACGATGTGTTGCTGCAACCCGGACATTCCGAAGTCATGCCGGGACAGACGAATATCGCCACCCGCATC
>Ga0209371_1000552_pt1 | contig 34658 bp, 32 predicted proteins | sample AgamicAtAmrz_FD_187165 | JGI IMG/M metagenome (GOLD analysis project Ga0209371, IMG submission 187165) | Agave microbial communities from Guanajuato, Mexico - At.Am.rz (SPAdes) (version 2) | ecosystem: Host-associated > Plants > Roots > Rhizosphere | place: Guanajato, Mexico | collected 2012-06-07
CTGCCTCTGAAACCCGGATCCGAAGGTATAATCTATGGGTAGGGCGTGTTAGAATTTCATCCTTAAGCTAAGAACATTTATCGGAGAGACGAACATGGCCAGCAGAGGCGTAAATAAAGTAATCCTGGTGGGAAATCTGGGTCAGGATCCGGAAGTCCGCTATATGCCGAATGGCGGCGCCGTTGCCAACATTACGCTGGCCACGTCCGAAAGCTGGCGTGACAAGCAGACCGGCGAAACCAAAGAGAAAACGGAATGGCACCGCGTAGTGCTGTTCGGCAAGCTGGCGGAAGTGGCGGGCGAATACCTGCGCAAAGGCTCTCAGGTTTATATCGAAGGGGCGCTGCAAACCCGTAAATGGACCGACCAGGCGGGCGTGGAGAAGTACACCACCGAGGTTGTGGTTAACGTTGGCGGCACCATGCAGATGCTGGGCGGCCGTCAGGGCGGCGGCGCACCGGCTGGCGGCGGCCAGGGTCAGAACAACAACAACGGCTGGGGCCAGCCGCAGCAGCCTGCGGGCGGCAACCAGTTCAGCGGCGGCCAGCAGCAGCAGTCTCGTCCACAGCCGCAGCAGAACAGCGCGCCGGCGGGCAACGAGCCGCCAATGGATTTCGATGACGATATCCCGTTCTGATTATTGTCGCCGGGCCAAGGCCTGGGCAGACTAAACAGCAAAAACCCCGTTTATACGGGGTTTTTTTATGGCCGCAGTTTTATAGCCGCAGCGGATTAACCCAGCGTGCTGGTGGCGACACTCTCGCTTTTTACGTTCTCTGCCGCGCGCTTACCGGCCAGGAACGCGTGATCCGAATTGTAGTACTCCCACTCGCTATAGCGACCCGACAGATGAATATCCTGGGTCAGCAGCCACTGGCGGATTAACGCGACGTTCGCCTGGCGGTGATGGTCGTACACCACATAGGCGTAAGGCATATCGACCTCGCTGGCGGTAATCACGGGATCGTCAGCGCGGATAATACCGACCCGAATACAATCCTCCACGCAGCGGGCTATCAGCGCGTCGCCTTTCAGCGGCAAAGGGTGCTCCGCGCAATAGCTGATCTCGCAGGTCAGGCCAAAGCCATCTTTCGGGTTATTAAACGGACTGGCGTTGCCTTGCAGGAAAATGCGGTGGAAGATCGTCTCGCCCGGATAGTAAATCCAGTGTTTCTCGCTAAGGTTAGCGCGGCCGATGCCCAGGTTGACGCAGCGCACTGAAACATGACGCAAATGCCTGGCGGCCGCCTGCACGTTTTGCGGCGCTTCATCGCCCATCAGAACGATCAGTTCCGGCAGCGGCATAGTATTGATCAGCTGCTCATAGCGAAAGGCCCGCCCGTCGGCCAGCAGCGCGGTGCGCGCCTGCGGCAGGATCTTGACGATAGCAGCATTGGTTTCCAGCCTGCATTTCAGATGGGGTAAAAAACCGGACATCAGCGCCTGAAAACCGCCGCGCAGCGGATAGCCGAAGCGGGCGTTTGGGCCGACCGGCTTCGCCAGCGGCTTCAGCGCGCCGTCGATAATCTGATCCAAATCCGGTAAGGGCACGCGGCCGCCGAGCCATGAGGTTTCCATTTCGCTCAGCGGCAGCTTCCACAGCTTGTTGTTGTAGGGCAGCGCAAAATAACGCGCGATGCCTTTTCCCCACGTATGCAGGATAAACTGCTCAAAATTTTCCGGTTTGCCGGCGGTCAGCGCGCACGCTTCATCGGGCACCGATCCATCCGCGCAGCAGTCGCGGTGGCTAAGACGGTTCTCCGTGCGGCGCAAATCCCTGGCGGCCGCGGCGTTAAGCGGCACCGCCTGCGCTTCGGCCTCGCCATAGCGCGCTTCGATAGCGCCAAGGATGCACTCTTTGATCACCTCCGGCGGCAGCCCATGCAGCGCGGACTGGAAAGGGTAGCGGGTGTGCACGCCCTCGCTGTAAACCCAGGCCTCCCGATCCTGCCAGTGCAGGTTATCGCCCAGCAGCATCTCGTAAAGCTGCAGCACGTAGGGATCCTGGGAAAACATAATATGGCCAGCGTAATCGAAGGTGAAACCGGCGTGTTCGACCGAGCGGCACCAGCCGCCGGGCGCGGCGTTTTTTTCCAGCAGCACGGCGCCTTCGCCATAGTGGTAGCCCGCGCTCAGTCCGGTCGGCCCGGCGCCGATAATCAAACAGGGAACCTTCTCTGCCTCTTCGGCCTGCACGTTAAGCCAGGCGACATCCTCTGCCTTAACGGCTGCGTCGACGGCTGACGGCGCGGAGTGGGCGACGACAGCCTGTGTCATCAGCTCGTGCATTCGATCTGCAGTGCGATCCCAGGACGTCTCCGCCACTTTGGTGCGCATCTTCGCGGCGAGCATCTGGTGAGCGTCCGGCGTCAGTTTCAGCATCTTTTCACAGGCGTGGATAAAGGCCGCGTGACTATCGGCAATTTCGACCAGCCCCGCGTAGTGCCGCTGCACGTCGGCGATAGCCGTGCTGACGACAGGCAGACGAGCCGCCATATACTCCAGCACTTTGGTTGGGCTGATATAGCGCGTGGAGGCGTTCAGGGCGAAGGGCATCAGGCAGACATCCCAGCCCGCGAGAAACTGCGGCAGCGCCTGATAAGGCTGCTGCCCGAACCAGTGAATATTGCCGCGCTGCGGCAGCGTAGCCGGATCGATTTTCACCACCGGCCCGACCATAACGATCTGCCAGTCCGGATGGCTGTCGGCCAGCGCCGCAATGAGCGGCAGATCCAGACGCTCATCGATCACGCCATAGTAGCCCAGGCGCAGCGGCGGCAAATTTTCCTGCAAAGGATGGCCGTTGCTGCGATCCAGCGCCTGCTCAAAATGCACCGCGTCTACGCTGCTGGGGAAACAGTGTACGTGGGGATGCTTGCTTTTTTTCGCCTCGTACAGGCTGGTGCCGCCGGTAAACACCAGATCGGCCCGGCTCATCAGCGCGGATTCACGCTGTTGGAGCTGGCGCGGCGCCTGATCGAACGCCGACAGCTCATCCATGCAGTCGTAAATAATGGCGCGCGGCTTCAGGCCCGTCAGCAGAGGCAGCGCCATAGGCGTATAGAACCAAATCAGCGGCTGCTCATCCTCATCAATCAGCGTGGCGAGCAGAAGCTGAAGCGGCGCGATCTGGCTGTCGTGAAAACCCGACGCGTTGACGTCGGTATGCGGCTGCACCACCGTCACGTTAGGCGCCGGGCTGCTGGTATGGATCTCTTCCGCTCCCGCCTGATAAATCGGCTCTTCGACAAACAGGATGCGGTAGTGCTGCGCGAGGCGGGTCAGCAGATGCTGAGGGCGCTGAAAAACAAATCCCCAACGCAGATGACTGAAAACAATCAGGACTGGTATTTTCATATTATTCTCCCGGGCTTCCCTGGCCGACGTGATAAAGGAATGAAAACGGCGCATCGTACGCTGCGCCAGGAGCAGAGCATGGTCATAAGGGTGTTGGAGCTGACGTGCACAGGGATCGGGGCCTTGCCGATCGAGATCCCACAAGCCGCTGCGGGTCCAGAAAGCGGTGTCTTCCCAAAGCGGTCGATCGATAATCGGATAAAGGCAAGCGCCGCTGATGGTGACGCCAGCCAGCTGCGCCTGCGCAAGCTGCGAGCCGATCTCCGCGATCCAGGCGCCGCGCCCGCTGCCGACATGGCTGGTTTCGGCCAGCAGCAGCGGCCGCTGGTAGCGATTATGCAGCGCATGCAGCAGCGCATGCAGCGGCTTGCGGCGTGCGTCGCCAAGATGCCAGTAGAGCCGACGGCCGGAAAACGCTTCCCACTGATTGTCGTGATAATAATTAACGCCAATCAGATCCAGATAGTGCGGCGCGCCGCCCAGTTCGGGCTCGCAGCGGCCCGCGATCATATCCCAGGCCTGATATTGGGATTCAGTTATGCTGCGGGCGGCCTGCCGACAGGCTTCGTTTTCTTCATCGGCGATAACGTGGATCAGGGGATCGCAGTGCAGAAAGCGCGCGCGGGGATCGGCAAGGCGAATGGCGTCACAGGCGGCCAGCGTGGCGCGCACCAGCTGGCGCTTGGCGGCAAGCGCGCGGTCATTTTCCGGGCCGCCCGCACAGGCGAACAGGCCGACCGAGATACCCCAACTGAGGAAAGAAATCTCATTCATCGGCGCGTAAACCGGCGCTTCCGATCCTGCATAGAACGGCGCCAGAAATTCCGCTAATGCGCCGCAAAATGCAGCGAAACTGCTGATAAATTCGGAAGAAAACAGGCTCAGGTATTCAGGCCAGCCGTAGTGGCACAGAGTCCAGGAGATCTGTATATCGTGTTCGCGTGCGGCCTGCATTCGCAACGCGACGGAAGAAAAATCGTAGCCCTTTGCCGTTTCAGCGAGCCGCCAGCCGACGCTTTCGCGAACGGTGGAAATATTAAAATGTTTAAGCCGGGCATAATCCTGTCGGGCCTGCGTCAGGTGGTCGGTAATCGCATTCATCGACAGGCGCAGGCCCTGCGGATTAATGTGATCGGCTCCTTCGTAACCTGCCTGCCAAAAACTGCGAAATGGCGCCATGCAAAATTCCCTTACCGTTTAAAAGAGAATATTTTCCCGCCAGCGTCAGGGTGCCGACGGCTGGATAGCAGCTGTGCAGGCCGATTACGATCGGTCTGAAAACCGTTTCCACGCCGTAAAAAAGGCAATATCCGCCGTAAGCTGGCGAACGGGGGAAAGCGGTAAAATCAGTGAGGAGCAGAAGAAAAGGCGGCTGGAGACTGAACCGCACAAGTCGCCGCGCCGCAGGCCATACTCAGCCAGGCGGCGAAACTTTGTACTGATTATAGACAGCATCCGGAAATGCAATGTGATTTTCGTCTCTTTCAGGAAAGTTCTGGCGCTGTAAAAGCACGCTAAACTTTCCGACGAGAAGGCGGCCCGAAAACAGAAACGCCGTCTTATACACAGGGGATGATATTACGGGAGCGTGAAATGGCAACAGATCAACAGGTTGAAACCGCAAGAGGCGCATCTCCGTTTATTGCGGATTGCTCGCTTAAGGACGTAAAGCTGCCAAACGGGATAACGCTGCGCGTTGCCGTTATGGGGCAGGGTAAGCCGCTGGTGCTGCTGCACGGACATCCGCAGAACCACTTGGCCTGGCGGAAGATTGCGCCGGCGCTGAGCCAGCACTACACGGTGGTGATGCCGGATCTGCGCGGCTATGGCGACAGTGATAAACCGCCAGGCGATGCCGATCACCGCTGCTATTCCAAAAAAGTGATGGCGCAGGATGTGGCCCAGCTGATGGACGCGCTGGGCTATGACCGTTTCGCTTTTGTCGGCCACGATCGCGGCGGCCGCGTCGGACACCGGCTGGCGCTTGATTATCCTGATCGGGTGGAGCGCTGCGTTTTTCTCGATATTGCGCCGACGGCAACCATGTATGCGCAGACCGACAAAGCGTTTGCAACCCGCTATTTCTGGTGGTTTTTCCTGATCCAGCCCGAGCCGCTGCCGGAAAAAATGATCGGCAACGATCCGGCTTTTTTCCTGCAAAAGCATATTGAAGGACAGCTGAAAACGCCTGGCGCCACGGAGCCGGAAATTTTCGCCGATTATCTGCGCTGTTACCGCGATCCTGCGATGATCCACGCGGTCTGCGAAGATTATCGTGCCTCGGCGACAATCGACCTGGCAGACGATGCGGCGGACAGCGATCAACGTATCCGTTGCCCTTTGCTGCTGCTGTGGGGCGAGAAGGGCACGGTAGGCCAGCTTTACGACGTGGTCGCCACATGGCAGGAAAAAGCCCTGTGCGTCAGCGGCGAGGCGTTGCCGTGCGGGCATTCGCCTCAGGAGGAGGTGCCGGAAAACGTGCTGGCGACGCTGCTGCCTTTTCTGGCCGAGGATGATGAATAGCCGCGCCTGCTCAGCGGTGCCCACCTGCTTGTGAAGGGGGAGTAGCCGCGCCTGTTTATCGGTGGCCGCCTGCCTGAGAGGGAGGAGTAGCCGCGTCTGTTTATCGGTGGCCGCCTGCCTGAGAAAGACGAGTAGCCGAACCTCGGCTGCCTGCGACGGCTTCTGAAGCCGCGACGCCGACCAGGTCAGGCGAGCCGGATACCCGCGTCGATCATAAACTGCGCGCCGGTGCAGCCTCGCGCCTCATCGGAGGCCACAAACAGCGCCATTGCGGCCACGTCGCGACCCTGAAGGACTATCTTCAGCGCCTGCGCGGCCTGAATTTCCGCCTGCGCTTCCGGCGTGCGCCACAGCGCCTGCTGTCTGGGCGTGGCGATTGCGCCGGGTACCAGACAGTTGACCCGGATACCGTACTGGCCCAGCTCACGCGCCAGCGTCTGGGTCAGCCCGATAACGGCGGCTTTGGCCGTGGTGTAACCGACCATCCCGGGGCGGCCTCTCATAAACGAGGTTGAGCTGGTCAGTAGAATATTCCCCGATCCCTGTCGGCGCATAATCTCCGCCGCCGCCTGGCTGGCGAAAAACTGGTGATCCAGATTCACCGCCAGCCGATCGCGCCAGTATGCCGGCTCCACGCTAAAGAAATCGTGGCGATCGTCATTGGCGGCATTATTGATCAGCACGTCCAGCGCACCTTCCTGGCTGGCGATATCGTTAATAATCGCCCGACACGCCGCGCCGTCACGCAAATCGCAGTAGTGAAAAGTTGTGCCGAGCTGCTTTGCCAGCGCTTCGCCGCTGCGATCGATATCCAGAAAATGCACCTTGCCCTGCTGCTGAGCGAAAGCCGCAACCAGATCTGCGCCGATCCCGCTTGCGCCGCCGGTGATGATGATGGTCTTATTTTGCAGGCTGCTATAGCGAGTGTAAGTTTCGTTTAACATTAAACGCGTCTCCGGAGGCGGATTTGAGTTAAGTGCATGAAAACAGACGAAAGCGCCAGCGTCTTTTTTGCCGCAGCGGGCCAGCGCAATAGCGTAAAATCATAGCGTATTGGCGCTGGCTGGTTTCTAAACCGGCGGCCAAAAAACCCGGCGCGAATAAAATATAAAAAATAAACGTTGCTTAACTGAGTCAGGCATGACTTAATAGCGTCATCGGTTTGGAATACAGACCTTATGAAAGCAGTTTTAGTAAAGCAGTCCTCAGCGCAAGCGTTATCCAACGATATCCTTCCTCCTGATCTTCTTCTAAGTGCCCAATAAGTTATGCTCTGGAAACAGGCCTTCACGCCAATTTAAGTGGCTCAAAATTAAGGAAGTATCGATGTCTGGTAAAATGACTGGTTTAGTAAAATGGTTTAACGCGGATAAAGGTTTCGGCTTCATTTCTCCGCAGGACGGCAGCAAAGACGTATTTGTACATTTCTCTGCAATCCAGGGTAATGACTACAAAACGCTGGACGAAGGCCAGAAGGTAGAATTCACCATCGAAAATGGTGCTAAAGGCCCTTCAGCTGCAAACGTCGTCGCACTGTAAATATTATTACCACACTTACGATAGCGATGAAGGCAGCAGCCTGAGCAGTTAAGTGGAAAATAATAACAGTGACAAAAAACCCGCCTCGTGCGGGTTTTTTTACGTCTGTGGAAAAGGAAGTCACCGTCCGGAGGAGAGTTCAGTTCCCGAATAATCGAACATTCCCGTACGGCAGTTCAGAATGACGTAAGCTTCATCACTGCCTTTGCTGCCGCTGACCTGGAGCTTGCCGAACCACATCTTGTTCCCGAAAGTCGGGGCGGTATTAAAACTCAGGCTGTCCAGGCCGATAGCCGCTTTCCGCTCATTTTCTCCAGCCGAACGCAGCCACGACCGAATATATTCCTCGCGGACCTCTTCCGGCGTAAAGCGCGGACAGGCCTGCTGAAAAGCCTCATCGGCAGGCGCAACGCGTGAGTAAATCATCAGCGCCGCCAGGCAGGCCAGCGTCAGCACGCCGCCCAATAAAAGCGTAATAAAGTAAGAAAGGGGCTTCCAGAACCTGCGCATCGTACCTCCCTGTAAAGTCACCTCACGACACGCTACCGGAAAAGCATAACGTGTAACAAGACGGGCGTTTAGTCAGTCCAGCCTAAGCTTTCTACAATGGCCCGACGGTAAGTGGTGTCGATCTGCGCCGGCACCCGGCAGATATAATCTTTAGCATGTTCCCGCGTCTCGCCCGTCAGGCTGTCCAGATAGGCCAGCGCCGCCTCTAAAGAAGGCGTACGGCTCTCAATCTTATCGCAGCACGGCGGCAGAGCCGTCCAGATCACCGCATCAATATGCCGGTCGTGCGCCCATTTAGCCAGCGCGCCTGCCGGCCTGTCGGTCACTATCAGCGAGCCGATGCCGTCGCTACGCTGTGCCGGAATGGCCTCGCGGGCTTTCAACAGTTCACACGCCGTCGCGAGGTCATCAACCGTCAGCCATGCCCACAGCGCAGGAACGGGATCGGCGTTGATACAAATAGCCGTCGCCAGCTCGCCGCCGTCGCTGATGCGGGAAAATTCTATCGGCACAGGCGGCCCATCTTTATGCCATTCGCCCTCGACCGGCAGCACGCCGGATTTCCAGATAAGCGATCCCCAACCCAAACAGGCAATTCTCATTCTATTTTTCCTCGAAGACAGCGTCCGATAACTATGGCCTGATTACCCCAGGCCCGCCAGAGCGATGCGGCGAAAGATGAAAACCGTGGCTGAATGAGCCTGCTACGGTTATAAAAAGCGCAAAAGCTGACCGGCACGCGGCGTTTGTAAGGCCGCAGCGTAATGCGTTTTGGCGGGCAGATGAAAAAATGCCGCTCAAACGCATCAGCAAGCTGAGGATAAACAAAGCAGAACAGGGCTATTGTGCCTGAAACATCAGGGTATCGGTGCTAAAGGATCCGTCCGGCTGGAGGGCATAATGGCGCTTCACGCTGGCGGATGCTTTTTCCTGCAGCAAAAGGATCGCCTGCGTCAGCGTCTGCGGCGTTTGCATTCTTTCGATCCACGAAGCGAACGCCAGATCCAGACGATCCATCACCAGCCGGTTAACGATCATCCCGCTTTTGTTCGCCATCTTCAGCCAGTCACCCTGCGAGTAATTGCGTACGTGAGAAGGATCGCGCAGCATCTCCACCGTTTGCAGCCAGACATCCAGTACCGGCTGGCCGGGCGAGGCGGTATCCATCATGATAAATTTACCGCCCGGCTTCAGGACGCGTTTTACCTTGTGCAGCGCCTGGCCGACGTCGTACCGGTGATGCGCGGAATTTATGCCGATCCCGGACGCGGACTGCCAAAGCGCGAGCTAAGGCGCGCTGGTTACGCGCCCTGCCAGGTTTCGTGCAGGGAAACCCACTGTGGATGGCCGTCGATCAGCCGGAACACCGCCGTTGACCAGCGCGCGGTGGCGGCTGCGTCTGGCCGGGTCTGCCGTTCAAGATAGCGTACTACCGCGCCGCCGGGCCAGCTTTCCACCAGCGTCAGTTCCTCAAGCACGATAGCCAGCCCCGGCCTGCCGCCGCGCTGCGCCAGAAAAAAGTCGCTCACGCTGGCCATATCCATGCAGCGACCGGTAGGAGGGATCATCACAAAGTCCGCGCTGAAGCGATTTAAAAGCGCCTGTATGTCGCCGCTACCCTGACCAAGCCAGTTTTCAATCGCCACGTGGGCAGCGATAACTTCCGTAAAATAAGGGTTCATGACTTCTCCGGTTGGGTTAACGTCGTTTTTCACTCAGGCGTGTTTGATAGTCGGCTCGCAAAGTACCGGAAAGTTCAGCGAGTTGGCGATAAAACACTGCTCATGCGCTTTTTCGTGCAGCGCTGCCGCCAGGGTAATATCGTCACCCGCGCGTAGCGTGATTTGCGGCTTCAGGACAATTCGGGTAAAACGGCCGCGTCTGGCTTCCAGCATGGTGCCTTCCGCCCTGTCGCAGTAGCTTTGCACGCTAATGCCCGCCTCGGCGCACAGGTGCAGATACCAAAGTTTATGGCAGGCGGAAGCGGAAGCCAGCAGCATCTCTTCGGGATTCCAGCGGCTGGCGTCGCCCAGAAAAGCGGGATCGGCGGAGCCGGCTATCTCTGCTTTAGCGTCGGCTACCACCTTAAACTGGCGGTCGTAGGCCTTGTAATTTTCGGTGCCCTGGCCTTTGTTGCCGGTCCACTCCACGGTCACCTGATAGTCATGCTCGCGATCTGCCATAGCGCTTCTTCTGTCCTGTTATTAACAAAATCAGAAGATTAGCGTTTTCTGCCCGCATTACCAGACGCATTTACAGCCTTTAGCGCTTTTCGGACAGATGCCACAGCTGTTCCGCCGTAACGGTAGCGCCGCCGCAGACAATCACCAGCGGTTTCCGGAACGCCGCCAGCAGCGGATGGCTATCGTAAATAACCGCCAGGCTTGCGCCGCAGGCTGGCTCGGTCAGCACGCGATGATCGTTCAGGAAGCGGCTGCACGCGGCGATAGCCTGGCTGTCGGTAACCAGCGCGCTGTGGATCGGATGCGTAGCGGCGCAGCGTAGAGACTGCTCGCTGACGCGCTTTGCACCCAGCGAACCGGCCACGCTGTTAATAGCGGCCAGCTCCACGGTATGACCGGCCTGCAGAGCCGCATGAAAGGAGGCTGCGCCTTCGGTTTCCACCGCTATCACGGGGACATCGTGCCAGCCGTTGCGCTGCAACCCTTCCACCACGCCGTTCAGCAGGCCGCCGCCGCCAACAGACAGGATCACCACGTCAGGTTTACAGCCGTCAGCGGCCACTTCATCGATCATTGTGGCATGGCCCTGCCACAGCAGCGGATCGTCAAACGGGTGCAGAAAAGCATCTTTGCTGCCTGAGAGCGACTGAGCGTAGTGGTTGGCTTCCTGCCAGGACGCGCCGTGTACGATAACCTCTGCGTTCTCCTGACGCAGCAGCTCAACGGCGCGCGCGGAAGTGGTTTCAGGCACGACGACGATAACGGGTACGCCCAGCTGGCGACCGGCCCAGGCAACCGCCATGCCCGCATTGCCGCCGGAAGAAGAGACAAAGCGTTCGGCACCCTGGCGTAAATAGTGCTGGCAGGCCAGCCCGATACCGCGGATTTTAAAAGAGCCGGGCGGCTGAAACGCCTCCATTTTTAGCCAGACGTCACGTCCGGCCAGCAGGCTGAGCGCACGTGACGGGATAAGCGGCGTAGCTTGGTGTAGGTGCATATTTATTCCTGAAGGCTAACGAAGATGGGCAGCGGCAGATACGGCCGGACTTCTGTTTCTACATCCAGATTGAAGGCCAGCTTGCTGCCTGCGACCGAGCGGGCCGGGAAACCTGCGTAGCGCTGTCCGCCCGGCCTTTTGCCGTACGCAAAAGGCCGGATGAACGCGGGTTGCGCAGGTTAACCTCGCTCCGTGCAGCTATTCAGATCAGGCCTTCCGCCTTCAGCGCGGCCTGCACGGCGGGCCGTTCCGCGACGTTGGCAAGGTAACGCTGCACCGCAGGCCAGTCGTCCAGGCTAAATCCAACCACTTTGCTCCAGCCGAGCACGGTAAACAAATAGGCGTCGGCAATAGTGAAGCGGTCGCCGGTCAGCGTGGTTTTACCGTCGATTTCATTTTCCAGCCAGTTCAGTCGGCGCGTCAGCTGAGCAACCACCGCATCTTTCCACTCGCCTTTTACCGCCGGGTTAAACAGCGCCGCCAGCGTCTTATGCAGCTCGGCAGAAATAAAGCTCATCCACTCCAGCACGGCGTAGCGCGCTTCGCCCTGCGCAGGCAGCAGGCCGCTTTCAGGGTTTAAATCCGCCAGGTATTGTGAAATCACCGCGCCTTCAGTCATCACCCTACCGTTGTCCAGCGCCAGCGCGGGCACATAGCCTTTACTGTTGATGGCCCGAAAATCTTTGCCGCTGCGGGTGGTTTTGGTTTTTAAATCTACCGCCTCCAGCTCGTGCGCCAGGCCAGTTTCGTGCAGGACGATATGCGGGGCCAGCGAGCAGGCGCCGGGAGAGTAATAGAGTTTCATATTCTTCCTTAAATGGTAATGAATGGCCTGATGACGTTACTCCCGCCAGAGAGTGATAACAAGCCTTTCGGCTTTGGCAAAGCGCTAAGTTTTACGCGCGGTTTTTTCATTAATAACTTTATTATCAATAGTTTAATTATTACATTTGCACTGTGTTCACTTCTTTAAGCCTGTATTCTGAGAGATAATTCTTTTCGATTTCAGATGCCCCTCGCAAAACCCCCCATTTACCCGTTTTTAATTTCCTTCCGTCACTAATATGTAAGTTAATCGTAATGATCCACCGTTTTATCTTAAAAGTGTAACTAAAAATAAACATTCCGCTTCTATATTGGCCTTCCAAAAAGAGGGGGAGCCTGATGCGTAGCTGGAATGAACCTGTCAAAAATAAAGCCCATATTGAACTGATCCCGATGATTGACGTGATGATGTTCCTGCTGGTGTTTTTTGTTCTGATCAGCCTGAACGTTATTCCTTCCCAGGGAATGAAAACCCAGCTGCCGGGCGCGGCCAGCGCGCAGCAGTTAAAACCGCAGCAGCATGCCATCGTTACGCTGGGCACGGATAACCGTCTGGAGCTGGACGGACAGCCGGTGACGCCAGAAACGCTCGTTAACCGGCTGAAAGCACAGCAGGAAAACGGCCAGAAAACGGCGATCGTGCTTAACAGCGATAAAAGCGTGCCCGTCGAGCGGCTGATTGCCGTAATGGACAGCCTGCGGCAGGGCGGCTTTACCGCTATTTCTATCGCAACACGGAAACTATGACATGTACGCCGTCTATCGTTTTCGCCATGCTTTTAGCTGGCTGCCCGTGCTGATGGCGGCTGGCTGGGTGCTGATGAATCAGCACGCCACGCTGAAAATTGAACCGCGCTACGACGAATCAACCATGGAACTGGCGCTGGTGGAACCCCCATCGGCTGAAACGCCGCCGGTTGAGACACCGCCGGTTGAAACGCCTTCCGAACCACCAGCGGAACCCGAGCCTCAGCCCGTAGTGGAAACGCCGCCGGAACCTACGCTCTCCTCGCCTGAACCCGTTGCGCCGCCGCCGAAGCCCAAACCGAAGCCAAAGCCAAAACCGAAAAAGGCGATCGAGCCAGCCAGTACTTCGGTTAAACCTACTGCCGTTGCAAGGCCGATACCCGCCGCGTCGCCGGTCGCCACGCCCAAACCCGTCGCGCCGCGCGTCAACAGCGGCGCCATCGAAAACGGTTGGATCGCAGAGCTACGTCACGATCTGGAGGCACAAAAACGCTATCCCACCGGCCGTCAGGCCTCGCTGGAACGCCCGGAAGGCAGCGTGGAAATCTGGCTGGAAGTCGATCGCAGCGGTCGCGTACTGGCTTCCGGCATCAGCAGTAAAGCTCGCAATATGCTGCTTAATCGCGCCGCGCTGGGCAGCTTACAAAATATCAGGCAGGTCAAGCCGTTCCCGGCCGACGCCTTCGCCGGACAAAACAGCAGGCGCTTTACCGCCACGCTGAATTATCGGGCGCCGTGAACGCCCAACATCAAAACAGGAAATAATAATGAGCATTTTTATACGTTCCGGGGTGTGCCTTGCGGTGATGTCGGCCTTATCAATGGCGGCACAGGCAGCAGAAAGTACCGATGTCGGTGCCATTAATGTTCAGGGCGAGACGCTGGGCGGCGGCATGATGGTGCAGGAAGAGTCGGCGAAAGCACGTTCTACCATTACTAAAGAGGCGATGCAGAAGCAGGCGGATATGGCGGGAAACGCGCTGGATCGACTGAAATATACGCCCGGCCTGAACGTTAACAGCAACGACGCCAGCGGTTTGAGCGGCGTTGATTACACCATGCGCGGCATGAACTCCGATCAGATTGGCCTGTCGATCGACGGCATTCCAATTAACGACTCCGGCAACTACGCGGTTTACCCTAATCTGGTGGGCGACGCGGAAAATATCGAAGAGGTGTTTGTGACGCAGGGCTCGTCCGAGGCAGACGGCCCCCATATTGGATCGAGCGGCGGCAATATCGGTCTGGTGACCAAAAGACCCGCAAAAGATTTCGGCGGCTTTGTGAAGCAGACGCTGGGCAGTAACAATCTGAGTAAAACATTCGCCCGTCTGGAAACCGGCGAATATAACGGCTTCAGTAACTGGCTCTCTTATTCGCATACCGAAGCGAAAAAATGGCGCGGCGAAGGACGCTTATATTCCAATAAATTTGAGATGAACTCGCTCTTCGAGGCGGAAAATGGCAACAGCAGCAACCTGATTATGAAGTATAACCGTCAGGAAAACGCCAATTACAACACGTTAAGCAAGGCGCAGTTTGAACAGGACGGACGCTACGCCAACGATTATCCCGCTACGCCGCAGTACAATAGCCGTGGTCAGCTGTCGAGATACTACAAGCTGAACCGTAACCCGTTCGAGAATTTCACCCTCAGCTTTACGCAGAAACTCCAGCTGCAGGATAACCTGTCGCTGACGTTGCAGCCTTACTATTACTGGGGCAACGGCGGCAGCTTTACCGGCCAGAGCGCCAGCACGCTGGGGCCAACGTCCGATCAGGCGGGCCAGTACGATCTCAGCAATCTGACCAGCAATACTTATTACCGCCCGTCGTGGACACAAACCTGGCGGCCCGGCATCACGACTAAACTGAAGTGGGATATCAACGAGCAGCACAGTCTGGATCTGGGCTACTGGTATGAACGCGCTCGCCAGCTACAAACGCAGCCTTATGTGGCGATCAAGAGCGACGGTAATCCAGCTGATCTGTGGGGCGATCCGAACGGTGCCGGACAGGTAAAGGATGCCAACGGCAACACCGTGCAGGGCCGCAACCAGTATACCATCACGCCCGCGCAAAAAATCTGGCTACAGGATAGCTGGTTCGTCACGCCCGACTGGACGCTGGTCGGCGGTCTGGCCTGGCAGCACGTCGATCGTCGCGGCGAAAACAAAGGCAGCCTGGAAAACGCGCCGGAGCATCGCCACGCCACCTATCACAAGTTCCTGCCGAACTTCAGCGCCAGCTATCGGCTCGATCAGCAGAATCAGGTGTTTTACAACCTGACGCGCAATATGCGTACACCGCAAAACTACGTGCTCTATAACGTCGGCGATTCGATTAATACTAAACCGGAGCTGAGCTGGAACCATGAGCTGGGCTGGCGCTTTCAGCAAGACGATATGCTGCTCAGCGCCACGCTGTTCTATTTGCGCTATACCGACCGTCAGATTTCCACCACCAACCCGGATGGCGACTACGAGATGATGAACGTCGGCAAGGTGGAAAACCGGGGGCTGGAGGTCGAGTGGAGCGGCAAGCTGCCCTATAACTTCAACTACTACACGTCTTACACCTATACCGACTCCGAGCAGAAAGATAACGTCACGCGGGAAGATATCTCTCTGCCGACCAGCGGCAAGCAGCTGCCCAACTCGCCCAAAAATCTGTTGAACCTGACGCTGGGCTACGATGATGGCCGCTACTACAGCAGCGTCAGCGGAAAATATGTCGGCGCGTTTTACGGCGACATGACCAACGATGAAAAAGTCGGCGGTAGAACGGTGTTCGATCTGGCGGCAGGCGTTTATTTGCCAGTGGATAAAAAGATCGTCAAAAGCGCCGCGCTGCGGTTCGGCATCCTCAACCTGCTCGATAAGGAATACCTGACGTCGGCGCGCACTACGGTATTTAACGCCGATGCGCGTAACGGTCTTAGCGCCGCCACGCCTTATTACAATGTTGGCGTAGAGCGTACCTACAGCGTTTCGCTGGAAGCCACTTTTTAACCGAAAGAGAGAAGAAGATGAATGCAACCCTGATGCACGATGCAATCTTTTATGTCATGTACTTCTCGCTGGCGGCAGCGCTGGTGATTATTATTGAACGATCTATCTGGTTTGCGTGGACGCGGCGGCAGGCCAGCCAGCTGGCGGCGGTACTGACGACGGAAACGCACGCGCTGCCGGAAAGCGTAACCCGACGCAGCAGCGTGCCGCTGCGCGCAGTGCAGCCCGTACTGGCACGTAAAGCGCAGGCTTCCGCCGAGGCGCTCAGCGACGAGGTCGACGCGCAGTATCTGCTGAGCAAAGCGGCCATGACGCGCGGCCTGTGGCTGCTGGAAACGGTGGTGACCGCCGCGCCGCTGTTGGGGCTGCTGGGCACGGTAATGGGAATTATCGACACGTTTAAAGCGCTGGCGGCGGCAGGCGTGTCGGACGCCAGCCAGGTTTCCGCCGGGATGGGCACCGCGCTGTACGCCACCGGATTAGGCATCGCTATCGCGCTGGTTTGCCTGGTTAGCAATAACTTTTTGCAGAACCGTATGGAGCGCATTAATGAATTACTTAAGGTGCTGCTGTTGCGGGCGGCTACGCCCGTACAGCGGGCCGAGCCTGTTGCCGGGCCGCAGGACAATGGCGTGCGCCGCTATGCGTGATCTTGCGCAGCGGTGCAAACGGCTGCTGTGCGGCGGGCTGCTGCTGTTCAGCCCGCTCGGTGAGGCAAAGTTCGCCATCGCGGGTTATGAACTGGTTTATGATGCGCCCGCCGAAACCACCCTGACGGCGTCAGATCTGCGCAGCAGTGCCGTGGTGTGGCAAGAGATGTTCGCCAGCGCCCGTACGCAGATCGATATTGCACAATTCTATGTGGCCAACGAGCCGGGTTCGCGATTGGATAAGGTGATCCAGACGCTGCGGCAGGCTGGCGAACGCGGCGTAAAAATTCGTTTTTTAATGGATCAAAAGGGGCTGAAGCTCAGCACGCCGGAAACGCTGGCGCAGCTGAAAGCCATTCCGGGACTGACCTTGCGCATTATGCCTTTCGCCCGCCTGGCTGGCGGTATTATTCATGCCAAATACCTGCTGGTGGATGGTAAGCAGAGCTTTGTCGGCAGTCAGAACTTTGACTGGCGGGCGCTGGAGCATATCCAGGAAACCGGTCTGCTGATTAACGACGCACCTGTTGTAGCGCAAATTGCCGCCATCTTTAATCACGACTGGGCCGCGCAGCCGTTGCTGGAGGCGGGCGAAAAGGTGCCCGAAACCGGTAAGGGTGCTTTGCCTGCCGATCTTCGCGCCGGCCGTTATCTGGTCGCCAGCCCGCGCGCCTGGAATCCGGCAGGTATCCCTGATTCGCAGCTGGTGCTGCCGCAGCTGCTTGCTTCCGCCAGAAAGCGTATTCGGGTGCAGGTAATGGAATATGCGCCGCTGTCGTTTGGCGAAAATCGCACTCGCCCCTTTTATGCCGTTATCGACAATGCGTTGCGCGCAGCAGCGGCGCGCGGCGTACAGGTCGAGCTGATGGTCGCCAACTGGAATACCAAACAGCCCGATATCGCCTGGCTGAAAAGTCTGGCGCTGGTGCCGGGCGTAACGATAAAAATCGTGACGATACCGGAGGCGAGCAGCGGTTTTATTCCCTACGCCCGCGTCGTGCACAGTAAGATCATGACCATCGACGGCGAACTGGCCTGGACAGGCACCAGTAACTGGAGCGGCGGCTACTTTGATAATTCACGCAACCTGGAGCTGGTGCTGAATGACGCCGTCATGGCGGCGCGGCTGGATGCGCTTTATGAGCAGCTGTGGCAGAGCCGCTATGCCGCGCCGTTACGCATTGATGCCGACTATCCTGCGCCCGATCCCGGCGGTCTGCTGCGGGAAAATGCGCCGCGCCGTTACGCGCCATAGCGCTAAGCGTGAAACACCAGGAGAGGGCGGTATAAAGCATCAGCAGCACCCGCTGCCGCCAGAAACCGGCCCGGCTTGTAAAGGATAACCTGGCTCCAGCGGGCAGGCCGCGTCACAGCCAGGCAAAACCCCTGGCTATCAGCAAAGCCAGCCCCAGAGTTGTGGTCACAATTGCGCCGAACAGCAGGCGAAAATCCATGCGCGCCTCTTTTTTAAACTCACGGATGTCGCTTTTGATTTCCTGAATAGCTTCCTGCATATGCCCGACATCGGTTTCCAGCCTGGTGACTCGTCTTTCCATCCGTTTGCTCTCCATTGCGGTCTGAACGGCAAAGCTGACGCTTACGATAATTAAGACAGGAGTTGCGGCAGCGCGATAATCTTATAACCACATAAAAAAAGCGGACACTGTTTTCTGACGGCGCAGCGGAAAAACATTGAGGACTTCGGCATGGCTCGCATTTGTCGTTCGGATTTGCAGGCTGTTGCAGTTATCAGGCCGCTGCGGCGCCTGCTGCCCTGGCTAAAGTCATGACCCGTTGGCTACGGCGCGACACGGTATAAACATTTACCAAAAATAATGCGGAAACGGGTTCATTCAGGGCGATGAAAAGGTAAATTAACCGGCAGCGTGGAGCCGCCACGTAAAAGCGTAACGGGCAGAGATTTGTTGATGAAAAAATGGATACTGGCGCTGGGCATAGCGCTACTGGCGTCGCAGGCCGGCGCGGCGGAACAGGATCCGCAAAAGGTAAGCCAGGATTTTTACAGCTGGTATCTTAACGCGTTGAGCAAGGATGAAAGCCCGATCGACGAGCACGATCCGGTGTTAAATCAGTATGTCACGCCGCAGCTGCTGCAAAAGATCAACGTGCTGATCAAAAGCCCTGACGGCATGGACGACGATTTCTTTTTGCAGGATCAGGATTACAGCGACAGCTGGGTGGATCACGTCAGCGTTAGCCGGTTTACCGTCAACGGCGAAACCGCCTCCGGCGACGTGGCGCTGGGCAAGGATCCAGAGGATCGTCAGCTGCTGCTGGTCACGATGCGCAAAGATCGCGACGGCTGGAAAATTGATGATGTGGTAAAGGAAAGCCGCTAAGGTGAACCGCACGCGGGCCGGTACGGTCACCTGTGGCACGCGGCTCAGCGGATATGCGCGGTGAACTGCCCGGCCAGGGCGTCCAGCAGCTCGTAGCGTTTCCGATACTCCGACCGTTTCTTGCTGCTTATCTCCTCCAGCGGCTTGCGTGCAAACGTCGTCGGCAAGCGACAGAGTTTTGACGACAGCGGCACAGCGTTAAGCGTCTGCCAGAATTCGTCATAGCTGGCATGAAACAAACTCTTCTTTTTCAGGCGATAGCGCCAGCTGCGGAAAATATGGCCGGTGTCGCTGACGGCCTGGATCTGCGAAATCCCCGTTGCCTTACAGAACAGCGCCAGGGTTTCCATCAGCAGGCGTTTCGGAAATAAACCATAGCAGGCCTTGGTCGCCGAACGGATCAGCTCGTGCGGCGTATCGCGATGCGCGCCCTGAATACCGCCGACGATCGCTACCTTTTCACCTTGCTGCTCGGTTACGGCAAAGGTCACTATCGCCAGCTTGATCCCGTCCTGGCTGAAAAACAGATTGACCTCGCCTTCTCTTTCACAGCGTCCGGTACAGGCCATGGTAATGGAAAAGCTTTCGCCACCTTTGCCTGCAAAACGCAGCAGCTCCGCCCCTTGTTGGCTGAGCAGCGCCTGACGAAAGACAGAGTAAGGCAGGTCTCTGGCGAATCGGTAGTGCGCGATAATCGCCCCGGCCCGATCCGCCACCGGCATGCCGCCATAGAGATAGGGGCGATGGATCTTGCTCGGCAGCGTATGCTGGACGGCCAGTATTTCACGCATCACCGGCTCATGAATAATCGCATCGGTCAGTTTCAGGGTCTGCCGCGGACAGGCGAGCGAGCGGAACAAATACTTGAGGCGATATTCCCGGTCATACCACAGCTTGCCCGGTTTCAGCCTGCCCGTAACCAGCGACAGAAAAAGTGTCAGGCTGCTCTCCTGACCTGACGTAAGTGTGATATCGGACATCTTCGGCGTTCCAGTGGAAAAAACTCAGTTGAACACCGGCAACCTCAACATTGAGTAAATGACGATTTACAAGTTAAGAGCATTGCTTGTTGGTTGAATGAATGTTTAATTTATTAATCACTTATGCCAAATCAATTGCAGGAAACAGACAAATTAAGGATGACGTTCGCTGCTAACGTTATACTTTTGTATTAAGCAGAAGAGGGTTCCTCGCTCAATTTTCCGGAGGCTGGCTTGCAGGGTGTTCCCGCGCAGTTTAATGATGAAAAAGATCGCGCCCGCTTTTGCCAGCTTGATGGCCTGACGGGCGTAGAGCTTTATCAGGCGCATATTTCGCGCTACGCCTTTGAGCCGCACACGCATGAGGCGTTCGGCATCGGCACGATAGACGCAGGCGCGGAGCGTTTTCGCTATCGCGGCGCTGTGCATACGGCACCCGCGCAATCGCTGGTGTTAATGAATCCGGACGAGCTGCATACCGGCGAATCGGCCAGCGAAGAAGGGTGGCAGTATCGTATGCTCTATCTCGATCCGGCGCGGCTGGCCGCCATAACGGGCGAGCAGGGCTGGTGGTTTACCGAGGCGGTGTGCTTCGATCCGCCTCGAGCGGCCCAGCTTTCCGCGCTGTTGGCTATGCTCTGGCAGGTGCGGGATCCGCTGGCGAGAGACGGCATTTTACTGACAGCGATCGACCTTTTGCGTCCCTGCGCCCGGATTGGCGATAAGATGGCAGCCGCGCCCAGGCACCGCTTCGACCTCATAAAAGAGTATTTACGCGACAACCTTGCTGACAATATCACCCTGAACGAGCTGGCCGCGCTGGCCTCGCTCAGTCCCTGGCATTTTCAACGACAGTTCAAGGCGCAGTATCACGTTACGCCGCATCAGATGCTGATGGCGTTTCGCCTGTGGCGCGCAAAAGAGCTGCTGGCCTCGGGCCGCCCGGCCGCTGACGTCGCGCTGGCGGTAGGCCTGACCGATCAGGCTCATCTGACCCGCAGCTTCGCTAACCGCTACGGCACTACCCCGGTGCGCTATCAGAAGCAGATAAGAGGCTAAGCGCAATCTGCTACAATCTTTTCCCCTGACGGCGCGTCAGAATAGCGTTTTCGCTTTAATTAACGGGATCGCTGTTTATGTTTGCTGGTGTCTTTTTTGCCCTGAGCGCGGGACTGATGTGGGGACTTATTTTTGTGGTGCCTCTGCTGGTGCCGGATTACCCGGGCGCGCTACAGTCGGTAGGCCGCTATGTGGCTTTCGGCCTGATTGCTCTGCCGCTGGCGTGGCAGGATCGACGCCGGTTGCGTCAGCTGTCGCGCGGCGACTGGAAAGAAGCACTCAAACTGGCGCTGATCGGTAACCTTCTTTATTACACCTTTTTAGCCAGTGCTATTCAGCGTACCGGCGCACCTGTTTCCAGTATGATTATCGGCACGTTGCCGGTAGTTATTTCCGTCAGCGCTAACCTGTTTTATGGGCACCATGAAGGGCGGCTGCCGTGGCGAAAGCTGGTGCCGGTACTGCTGCTGATCGTGCTGGGATTAGGCTGCGTCAACGTTGCGGAATGGCAGGATAGCGCTCAGCATGGCGATCTGCCACGTTATCTGAGCGGCATAGGGCTGGCGGTAATGGCGATGATTTGCTGGACATGGTATCCGCTACGCAACGCTCGCTGGTTACGCGCGCATCCGCAGAAAAGCGCGACGACCTGGGCGACGGCGCAAGGCATAGCCACGCTGCCGCTGGCACTGGTGGGCTATTTGCTGGTGAGCATTCAGCTGCACGTTACCCGTCCCGACTTTTCGCTGCCTTTTGGCCCCCATCCCGCTCTTTTTATCGCCTTAATGATCGCGCTGGGCCTGTTCTGCTCCTGGCTGGGCGCTTTGTGTTGGAACGAAGCCAGCCAGCGTTTACCCACCGTGTTGGTTGGCCCGCTGATTGTTTTTGAAACGCTGGCGGCATTGGCCTACACCTTTTTATTAAGGCAGGGCTGGCCTTCAGCAGTAACGGTCTGCGGCATTCTGGCCCTGATAGCGGGCGTAGTGCTGGCGACACGTATCCAACCTGAACCGGTTAAGAAATCCGTCTTTTCTTAAGAGACTGGCCGAAAAAGGCACAGCCTTTGGCAAACTATTTTGATTAAGGTAAAAAAAAGAGCGCTTTTCGTGCTCTTTTTTTATTGCCGCTGGCTGTAATTTCCGGAAGTTTTTAGCTCTATGTGTGATTTTTATCACGTTTTTTTTCCGATGCGGTGAGGAAAAAAAGCGGCTTCCATCAAAGACCGCTATGACACAGTGACCGATTGTTCCGCTATAAGAATAATCGCTAATCGGATTTGGTTATTTTCAAACACAGTCAATTCTTACTACACATTCAATATTGCTTCTTTTTTGAGACTGTTTTAGCAGCAATAAACCATTTTTAACTCAAATTTTAATGAACAGAAACGGAAGAAAGGACGATGCCCGGCAGATGGATACATTAATAAATCACAGGAAAAGATTAACTCTGCACATCAATGTCGGTCGTAAAGGTCAGGAATGTTAAGGTCTGTTGCATTATCGTTGGTCTTGAAAGCAGGGTAGCGAAACGGAGGAGGCCGGAGTGGCGGGGTTTTCACGCGAAAGGACGCATGGTGAACGGCAGAGAACAGTGAGAACTGTAAACCATTCGTAAACTGATAAGCATTATCATTACTGAAGTAGATGCCGGGTTTTCGGGTCGATCTGTAAGAAGGTTTTATGTCAGAATTGGCGCATTTATCGTTGACCAAAAAGATAAATGCGCTCTTAACTGTATGAAAGTAAAATAATTTTTCTGGTGACGATCAATTGTGGTAGCCTGGTGAGGCGGGTTTATAGGAATAAACTCATCACCGAATCAGGTCGCCATAAAAAGGAACGGTACTTTTTAATTAAAGATCGGAATATTTTAATTTGGTCCTGAACAGTAAAAAAATTGCGCACTGCGTCGCAATTATTGATTCTCACAGTTGTAAGGATAATGATAAACGCTGCGGCTAATATCCAGCAAGCGGCAGCTCCGGCGCGTGCCGATATCAAAAGTATCCTGAAGAAAATTAACCGCCTGACGCTTATCATTGGTAGTAAAGAAGTTTTTCAATACGCTCTGCAGCATTTCTTTATCTGAAGAGAGCATCTGGAGTTCGCGTTCCATACTGTGTACGCGCTCTTCTAACTCCTTGATTTTTCTTCCTTCTTCCGAGAATAGCCCGGCGTATTTCTTTTTCCAGCTGTAGAATGTGGCCTCAGAAATCCCCAGTTCTTCACAAATCTCCTTAACCTTTACGCCGCATTCAGATGCTTTAATGGCACTGGTGATTTGCTCTTCTGTATATCGTGACTTTCTCATGGATGCTATTACCTTTCTTAACTATAAAGTGATGAGAATGGCTGCACTAAAGAATGGATCTAATTTATCCATTAATCAGGACAGCGACGTTAAGTGCGCGATTTGAATTGCAGGCTTTAAGTTAAGGGATTATGAATAAATATCATCATGGGATTTCTCCTATTTTATTTGCAAAGCACCTGGTTAGCTTTCGATAAAGCGCTTTTTGTTATAAATTCGATTCATGCCAGCAGCAAGGCCAGTTAGTAATTCAGAATGATCCAGCAGGCGGAAGAAAAAAACTGTGCCAGGATATTCTCCAGCGTTGTTCGTGCTGAGGTGGGTTGCTAACCAGTATCAAGTCCAGGAAGAATCAGACGGTTCGTTAAAAAAACGATCTGATAAAATAAAATCTTTTAAATAAGAGCGGTGCGCTATCGCCCGTAAAATAATATTCCGGACGCTTATTTTGCCAGGCCCAGGCCAGGTTTATTTTCTCTGTGATAGACAAGGATGTACTGACTTTCGTTATAAGTTATTAGTTCTACGAAGGAAGCTTCAATGAAACACAGTGTCGTTACGAACGCTGCCTGGATGATGTCAGAGAAGGTGGTTTCGGTTTTTGGTGTAATTTTTGTTACATCCTATGTTGCAAAATCTTTTGGGCCATCTGTTTTTGGGCAAATCGCATTTTCTGCATCCATTTTTTCCATTGTTCAAACCGTAGCGATTTTTGGTACGGAAACCATCCTGTTTAAAAGCATCAGCAAAAGCGCGGCGAAAGGCCTGCGGCTGATGGCCGTGGCAAAACAGCTGCGTATGGCATTGTTATTATTACTTTCTTTGCCGGTGCTGGCGTGGGTCTGGCTGGAGATGCGTGAAAATTTTTTGATTTTTGCCGTGGCGTCGTTTCTGTCGGCTATTTTCGTGACCCAGGATATTTTTAGCGTTTATAACAATGCGCGACTGGAATCGCGGATGAACACGGTTGCAAACGCAACGGGAATGATTATCAGTTTCGCCATTAGCTTTGCTATTGCGTGGTTCAAGCTTAATCCGCTACTGCTGTCCTTCTCGATTGTTGCGGTGACGCTGGTGCCGTACCTGATTAAGCGGACGATGTTTTATCAAAAAAACACCATCAGCCCGCCAACCAGGCGCAAGCACCGCAGCTATCTGCGCTATCTGTTCCATGCGGGACTGCCGCTGGCGATCTCCAGCGTGTTTATTTCTGTTCAGGTGAAGCTGGCGCAGTTTTTCCTGGTCGGCGTGGGATCGGCACACGAGCTTGGGCTGTTTACCGCTGCGAATACGATTTCTGCCTCATGGATATTTATCCCGGTGGCGATTATCACCTCCAGCTTCTCGGAAATATTCCGCGAGCGGGCGGATGTAGCTTTGAGACTGGCCGCCAGGCTTAACGGCTACGTTATGGCCGTTTCACTGTTTATGCTGCTGGTTGTTGCGCTGTTCGGCGAAAAAATTGTCAGCCTGCTTTACGGTCATGACTATCAGCAATCGGGTGATCTGGTCACGTTGCTTTCTCTGGCGACCTGCTTTTCAGCAATGGGTACCGTAGCCTATCGCTACATGGTGAAAGAGGGCGGTTTTAATTATCTGCTGGTAAAAATTATTTTACTGGTGGCGGTCAGCGTAGTAACCAACTGGTTTTTCATTCGTTTTTGGGGCTTGATGGGTGCCGCGTGGAGCGTGCTGGTCACGGAACTGTTATCCCTGACGCTGATGAATTATTTCTTTAAGAATGGGGGCATTCTTAAGATGCAGCTTTCCTCACTCAACTACAAAACCTATAGGTGAGTAAGAAAATGGTAGACGCAAAAAAACAACTTAAAAAGGCCGCCCTGAATTGCATCCGAATTATGCCGTGGTCTTGCCAGGACAGATTATATTATTTTCATCGGTTTAAACGGATGCCGCATATTCGTCATCCCTATTCCTTTAATGAAAAGGTACTGTTTCGCAAGTTTATTAAAGGCGATTACGATTGTTACGCCGCGTTATCAGATAAGATCCTGGTGCGGGATTATATTTCCCACAAGATTGGTGAGGAATACCTGATCCCTTTGTTACACACCACGGATAATCCTGAGACGCTGTTTGAGCTGGAAACGCTAAAAGATACGGTCATTAAGCCAAATCACGGTTCAGGGATGGTTAAAGTCTTTGTAGAAGAACCTGATTTTGTCGAAAAACATCAGCTTATTGAACGCTGTGGTGAGTGGCTGACAAAAGATTATTCGCACGAAGCGCGTGAAATCCATTACCGCTATATCAAACCGCAGATCATGGTTGAGCAGCGGGTAGGAGACGGTAAGTCTACGGCGATTGATTACAAGTTTCATATGTTTAACAAGCAGGACGGCCACTTTGAGTATGTGCTGCAGGTGGTGTTTAACCGTAGCGATAATCAACCGCTGTCGATGCTGTTCTATGTCAATAATCTTGATAGCTGCTTCTACCGCCGCTTTGATACTGCCGGACTGGATATCAGCCACAACCGGGCCGCGCTGGAGAAGGCGCTGGCGCTGAGCAAAAAGCTGGCCAGCGATTTCGATTACGTACGGGTTGACTGGTATATCAGCCAGGGCGACGTCTACTTTGGCGAGCTGACCTTTACGCCAGGCGCAGGCCTGATGCCGGTGCTGAAGCACGGGCTGGACGAAATGATGGGCAAGATGTGGCTGCAGGATGGTCAATCAGCCACCCAGGCGGAGCGGCAGGAAAGCGCGCCGTCGACGGCGCAGAAGAAACAGTAATAAAACCCAGGACGGCCGCAGGCCGCTCTGTTCGGTAAAAATGGAGTTGTCGTCCCGCGAAGGGCACTACCGCAAGCAGGAATCTGCTCAGCGCGTCCCTAACGGGCTTTTCGTCAGTCAGTTTTCTCTCTTCTGACGCCAGAGGCATGAATCTGGTGTTGCCTTGCAGGAAGCAGAGACCGTGCGCAGGAAAACTGCATAAACGGGTAAAGCAGCTGACGGATTTTTTATGTCTGTCGGGAAAAATGAGACGCGGGTGTCGCGATTTCGGATGGCGAGAAAACGCTATTTTGAAGAGATTTTTCCTCAAACAATTATAAAGCCTGCAAATGAGGTCGAAAATGCTAAAACTCAAAGCAGAAATAAGAAAAGGTTTCCTGTTCCTTTTCAAAAAAATGCCCTGGTCCTACCAGGACAGAATTTATTATCTGCATAAATTTAAAAAATTACCCAACATACACCAGCCGAAACTGTTTAATGAGAAAGTTCTGTACCGCAAATTCGTCACCGGCGACTACCTGCGTTATGGCATGCTGTCCGATAAGCTGTTGGTTCGTGACTATATTTCTCAGACTATTGGGGATGAATATTTAATCCCGTTGCTGCATGAAACAGCCGATCCTGTCACGCTGCTGGGGCTTAGCTCGCTGAAGAACACCGTGGTGAAGCCCAATCACGGGTCAGGCATGGTGGAGATTTTGCTGGAAGAGCCGGACTGTTTGCAGAAACAGCTGCTGATCAAGCGCTGTGAAGAGTGGCTGAGCCGGGATTTCTCGCACGAAGCGCGTGAGATCCACTATCGCTATATCAAGCCGCGCATTCTGGTTGAGCAGTACGTCGGCGACGGTAAATTTGCCGCCGTTGACTACAAGTTTCACATGTTTAACAAGAAAGACGGTACTTTCGAGTACGTTTTGCAGATTATCTATAATCGCTGCGGTAATGCGCCGCTGTCGATGAACTTCTACGTTAACACGTTGAAATCTTGCTTCTATAAGATCCGTGATACGGGGCTGGATATCAGCGGCGACCTGGAAACGCTGGAAAAAGCGCTGGCGCTGAGCAAAAAGCTGGCCAGCGACTTCGATTACGTGCGCGTTGACTGGTATATCAGCGAAGGGCAAATCTACTTCGGCGAGCTGACCTTCACGCCGGGCGCAGGCATGGTAACCGGTCTGGATCAGGGGCTGGATAAGATGATGGGCGACATGTGGCTACAGGAACGTAAGCCAAAAACGCTGAAGGCGATTGGCGGCGAAGCGGCGGCGATGGCCGGGACGCTGAAGAAAGTATAAAGACGAAAGCCGCATGATCTTCATGCGGCTTTACGCTTTTATGGCAGAGGATAATCGGCTGGCGTATGGCTCATGACATCGACAAACACGTCTTTGGTGATATGCCAGAAGTTAAGCAGGTTATCCATGCTCAGCGTGATACCTAACAGGCCGGTGACGAACCAACACGACATGCCTATGCCAACGCCGGTAAAAATGAAGGCCATGCCGTTGCGGCTGGACTGACGACATTTTACGTTAAAGGTGCTGGCGAGAAACATCATGACTGCACTAACCAGTTCCCATCTCATCAGCACCAGGCTAGCGGTTAAGGTACCCATATCTCTGAAACTCCGCGTCAATCAGGCCTGGCAATAGAAAAAGCGTCATCTGTCCGGACGAAAAGGCCAGGATTGCTTTTCATCGGGGCGGATACAGGGAGTAAGTGTGATGACGGTCACATTATAGCATTGCGTCAGGCGAGTTTTGAACACTTTTAAGACCGCTTATGGGCGTTTTTTGATCGCGCACAATAATCACATTTATTTCCCGTAAGTTAGCGGTGATATTGCGCGGCGGGCGTTAAATAGCGCCTGAAAAAGTTAATATCTTTTTAAATTACGTTCAAACTCAGGTTATTTTTGAGACAAGGAATGAGAGTAATTTACATCATTTCGCCCACCGTTCCGAAATTGCCTTAGCGCTTTTAACTTATTTCTCCGCGCCGTTATTTTTATCTGTTCGCTGAATTATGCCAAATTATCTGGCAATAGTCGGCTCCTTTGGGATGAATCTGACCTGTTAAAAGTTGTATGGGATGAAGAGGAGTTGTAGGATTTTTGAAAACTAATTTTTGCCATTTTATTTCCTGCATAAGCTATCAGCGGTAAACGCGCACAGGATGGCAATAGCAGGAATTTTACGTCAGATAACCGGAGCCTGCCTGTTTGCCTGTGGCTGTTCAGGGTCGAAAAGCCATTTTTTGCCCGCAAACAACATTCCCCTCGCGTGCAGCTTGCTCTTTACCTCAGATCGGGGCAGCAGCCTGGTCCCGGCAGCGTTACTGCTACGGGCGGTCGCCAACGCAAGCCCCCAATGCAGAAGCGCTGCATGAGCGGAGATCCGTTCGGTTGGCGTGGGAGGAATCATGGATCATGACCGTCCCGCGGGAAACATTACCGCGCAACCGGCAGCTAAGCCGCTGCCTACGCTACGCAAGTCGCTACGGCGTATTCATTTAACTATTATTCTTGTCTCGCTAACGTTCAGCGGCATTTCGCTCTCGCTGCTTTCGGTGCTGGCTTTGCGTAACTACGCCGAAAACAATTCCGAGCTGCTGGCGACGACCATCAGCTACAGCGCCGGGCAGGCGGTAGCGACAGGTGACGGCGCAGCGGCGCGCGCTATCCTCCAGGCTATCGGCGCGAAAACACAGTTTGGTCAGGCTCGGATCCTCGATGCGGATCGCCGTTTGCTGGCAAGCTGGGCTGCAAACGATAATCGCGACAAGAGCGCCTTCAGCGAGCTGGTATCGCGCTGGTTATTTCCCAAACCGGTGCAGATCCCCGTCCTGCGCGGCGGTAAAGAAATTGGCACCATCTGGCTGACCGGCGATGGATGTCGGGTAATGCATTATCTTTATCAGGCGCTGACATGGTTGGGATGCAGCATGTTGCTCTCCGCGCTGCTGGCCTTTTATCTGTCGCGCCGAATGCATTCAGGCATCGTCAGCGCGCTGTCAAACATCGCCTGCGTGGCGCATGAAGTACGCAGGCGACGAGCCTTTTCATTGCGCGTGCCTTCTTCTTCTATTGCCGAATTAAACAAGCTGAGCGGCGACTTTAACAGCCTGCTGGACGAGCTGGCCGACTGGCAGCGCCATCTGCAAAGCGAGAATGCCACGCTGGCCCATCAGGTGCGGCACGATGCGTTAACCGGCCTGCCAAACCGCACGGCTTTTGAGCAGGAGCTGCACAAACAGCTGGACAATCCTTTGACCGCCGCGCGGGTGGCGGTGCTGTTTATCGACGGCGACCGTTTTAAAGAGGTAAACGATCGCTACGGCCATGCTGCTGGCGACAGGGTTCTGACCATTACCGCACAGCGCCTGCGCGCACGCTTGCGCAAAGGCGATTTGGTGGCGCGGCTAGGCGGGGATGAGTTTGCGGTACTGCTGTTAGCGATTGACAGCGGCGAGCAGGCAGGCTGCGTTGCGCAAAGCGTCATTGAGGCGATGCGTGAACCCATAAGGCTGGACGACGGCACGATCCTTACCCAGTCTCTGAGTATCGGCATCGCGCTGGCGAAAAATCATCATACCGGCGAGGCGACCATCGCCCAGGCCGATGCGGCGATGTACCACATCAAAGCGCTGGGCGGCGGCTGGTATTTTTCGCCCGCGCTCTGGAGCAGGCGACAGGCGTCGGCGGCGCTGGAGTGCGAAAGCGTTTAGCCGTTGGTGCTGACCGCTGACGGGAATTCAGAGCAGTCAAAATAGAGCGGACGCTTTTGCTGACGGCGCATGGTGTTGCGCCAGGCCGTCGGCGTCTGGGAAAACTGGCGGCGAAAAACGCGCGAGAAAGTCTGCTGCGAGTCATAGCCATACTGCATGGCGATATCAAACACCGGACGCTGCGTCTGGCGCAGCTCTTTCGCGGCCAGCGTCAGGCGACGCTCACGAATATAGTTGCCCAGCGTCTGTTTGGTCACGGCGCGGAACATGCGCTGCAGGTGCCATTTCGAATAGCCGGATCGCGCCGCAACGTCATCGATAGAAAGCGTTTTGTCCAGATTGCTGTCAATCCAGTCGGTAAGCGCGTGAATAATCTCATCATGCATACTGGTCTTCTCCCTGGGGCTGGCGGCCGATCGCTATGGCGAAAAAGAGGGGTTCGCCTTCTTAAGGGCTGGAGTATAATTCCTCAAGTTAACTTGAGGTAAAGCGCAAAGTGAAAAAAAATCTCGTATTAAACAAGCGCGAACTGACGCCCGGCGACGTGGCCGCACGCTGCGGCGTCGCCGTCTCGACGCTGCATTTTTATGAAAGCAAAGGCCTGATCGTCAGCTTTCGCAACGGCGGCAACCAGCGCCGCTATCATCGCGATGTCCTGCGCCGGGTGGCAGTCATTAAAATCGCCCAGCGGATCGGCATCCCGCTGGCGACCATCGGCGAGCACCTGGTGCAGTTTCCGCCGGGCAAGCGGCTGTCGCCTAAAGAGTGGGCGCTGCTGACCCGTAAATGGCGCGAGGAGCTGGACAGCCGCATTGATACGCTGACCCGACTGCGCGACGATCTGGATGGCTGTATCGGCTGCGGCTGTTTATCGATGGAGGACTGTCCGCTGCGCAACCCGGATGACCGCCTGAGCGAGCGCGGCACGGGCGCAATCCTGCTGGAGCCTGAACGTAAATAAGGCCGTCTATACTGATAGCACTTCGTTTACGCACAAGGAAAGGTCATGATCACCGTTCACCACCTGAACAACTCCCGTTCGCAGCGTATTCTCTGGCTGTTGGAAGAGCTGGAAACGCCTTATCAAATCAAACTGTACCAGCGCGAAAAAACGATGCTGGCGCCCGATTCGCTGAAAAAAGTGCATCCTCTCGGCAAATCGCCGGTGATCACCGATGGAAATCGGGTGATTGCAGAGTCCGGCGCGATCCTGGAATACCTGGCGGAGCACTATGACGCAGAAAATCGTCTGAAACTCACCACGGAAGATGAGCGTATCGAGTCTCGTTACTGGCTGCACTATGCGGAAGGTTCACTGATGCCGCTGTTGGTGATGAAGCTGATTTTCAGCCGAATGGGCGAGGCGCCGGTGCCGTGGCTGCTGCGGCCGGTGGGCCGCGCCTTTGGCAAGGGCGTGCAGAAGGCGTTCCTGGATAAGCAGCTCGCCACCCATCGCGAATTTATCGAGCAACACCTTGCGGGCAACGAATGGTTTGCGGGGTCGCGCTTCAGCATTGCCGACGTGCAGATGAGCTTTCCGCTTCAGGCGCTCAGCGCGCGCGGCGGCGCAGGCGATTCCCCTGCCATTCAGGGCTGGCTGAAGAAAGTCCAAAGCCGTGCGGCCTGGCAGCGGGCGCTGCAAAAAGGCGGTGCGCTCACTCTTGAATGAATCATCGCGCGGCGGCCCCTGACGTTTCATCGCGCCCGCGCCCATAAGAAAGTGCTATGACCGCGCTTGTCGGCGAGCCAGCTAAAGTCTGCTCAGGCAGGCGCGGACGTAAAAGAGACGAAAATCTGCCGCCTTCCCGGCATCAGCAGTTGAAAAGGCGGCCTTAAAGGCAGGATAATCGTTTGCCTTTATAAAAAGGGCATTATGCCTGTCGGGTTAAACGTTTGCTTTTTTCCGATCGCGGCTTCTTTACGAAGTTTTGGCGATCTGCAATAGCGCTATCAGGGATGTAAACGTGGTACCAACCCGCCATCAGGCATCGATAATTCATAAGAAAGTTCAGGGGATTTCCATTATGTCGACTCATCATCAGACCGGCGGAACGTTAGACGCCTGGTTTAAAATCTCTGCACGCGGCAGCACCGTCCGCCAGGAGATTTTAGCCGGACTTACCACCTTCCTCGCCATGGTCTATTCGGTGATTGTTGTGCCGTCCATGCTCGGCAAGGCGGGCTTTCCTCCCGCCGCCGTTTTTGTCTCTACCTGCCTGGTGGCGGGCTTCGGCTCTGTCATTATGGGGCTGTGGGCGAACCTGCCGATGGCGATCGGCTGCGCGATCTCACTGACCGCCTTTACGGCTTTCAGCCTGGTGCTGGGCCAGCATATCAGCGTGCCCGTAGCGCTGGGAGCCGTATTCCTGATGGGAGTGCTGTTTACGCTGATCTCTGCAACCGGCATCCGTGCCTGGATTTTACGCAACCTGCCAATGGGCGTGGCGCACGGCACCGGCGTCGGCATCGGCCTGTTTCTACTGCTGATCGCCGCTAACGGCGTGGGCCTGGTCGTAAAAAACCCTGTACCTGGCGCACTGCCGGTCGCGCTGGGCGATTTCGCTTCCTTCCCCGTGTTGATGACGCTGGCAGGCCTTGCGGCAATCTTCGGTCTGGAAAAGCTGCGCGTGCCGGGCGGGATCCTGCTGACTATTATCGCCATTTCCGTGCTCGGACTGATTTTCGATCCGGCCGTAAAATATCAGGGGCTGTTTGCCATGCCTTCACTGTCGGATGCGCAGGGCCACTCGCTGGTGTTCAGCCTGGATATTCTGGGCGCGCTGAAGCCTGCGGTATTGCCAAGCGTGCTGGCTCTGGTGATGACCGCCGTGTTTGACGCCACCGGCACCATCCGCGCGGTAGCAGGCCAGGCGAACCTGCTGGATAAAGATCATCAGATCCTGAACGGCGGCAAAGCGCTGACCACCGACTCGGTCAGCAGCATCTTTTCCGGCCTTATCGGCGCTTCGCCTGCGGCGGTGTATATCGAATCCGCAGCGGGCACGGCGGCGGGCGGTAAAACGGGCCTGACCGCTATCGTGGTAGGCGTGCTGTTTCTGCTGATCCTGTTCCTGTCGCCGCTGGCTTATTTAGTGCCGGGCTATGCTACCGCGCCCGCGCTGATGTATGTTGGCCTGCTGATGCTGAGCAACGTTTCTAAAATCGACTTCAGCGATTTTGTTGACGCCATGTCCGGTCTGCTGGCCGCCGTGTTCATCGTGCTGACCTGCAATATCGTTACCGGTATTATGCTGGGCTTCGGCTCGCTGGTCATTGGCCGCATCTTTGCGGGCGAGTGGCGCAAGCTCAACGTCGGCACCGTGGTTATCGCTATCGCGCTGGTCGCTTTTTACGCTGGCGGCTGGGCTATCTGATCCCCTTTTACGAGGCCGGTTTTTCCGGCCTCCGTTCCGAATTTTTGCTTTTTTCCACGCAATAGCACACATCAGCTTTTTCAAGCCATCCCATTTTTGCTTTACTATTACACAGGGCATTATTTGTTCCGAGCCTGATATTTTTGTCGCTATCTGGAAGCTATGAAAGGACAACATGGAAATCTTTTTTACTATTCTCATCCTCACGCTGGTGGTCTCGCTCTCTGGCGTAGCCGCACGCATTATTCCTTTTCAAATCCCCCTGCCGCTGGTGCAAATTGTGATGGGCGCGCTGCTGGCGTGGCCGACTTTCGGCCTGCACGTTGACTTCGATCCCGAGCTGTTCCTGGTCCTGTTTATTCCGCCGCTGCTGTTTGCTGACGGCTGGAAGACGCCAACCAGCGAGTTTTTGCATCACGGACGCGAGATTATCGGCCTGGCGCTGGTGCTGGTTTTGATCACCGTGGTCGGCATCGGCTATCTGATCTACTGGCTGGTGCCGGGTATTCCGCTGCTGCCCGCCTTCGCACTGGCGGCCGTGCTGTCGCCAACCGATGCCGTGGCGCTCTCCGGGATTGTCGGAGAAGGGCGCATCCCGAAAAAAATTATGTCGATACTGCAGGGCGAGGCGCTGATGAACGACGCTTCGGGCCTGGTGTCGCTGAAGTTTGCCGTTGCGGTCGCGATGGGCACCATGGTGTTCACGGTTTCCGGCGCGTCGCTGGAGTTCGTAAAGGTTGCCGTCGGCGGTCTGGTGGCCGGTATTGTTATCTGCTGGCTGTACGGCAAGTCGCTGCGTCTGTTCAGCCGCTGGAGCGGTGACGATCCGGCTACGCAGACGGTGCTGCTGCTGCTGCTGCCTTTTGCTTCTTACCTGATTGCCGAACATATCGGCGTATCGGGGATCCTGGCCGCCGTCGCAGCGGGCATGACCATTACCCGTTCGGGCATTATCCGTCAGGCGCCGCTGGCGATGCGTCTGCGTGCCAACAGCGTCTGGCAGATGCTGGAGTTTGTCTTTAACGGCATGGTGTTCCTGATGCTGGGCTTACAGCTGCCGGACATTTTACAGCTGTCCGTGACTCAGGCAGAGGCCGATCCTAACGTCGATCTGTGGATGCTGGTGCTGTCGGTGGTGCTGATTTATGCCGCGCTGATGATCGTCCGCTTCGCCTGGCTATGGACGATGCGCCTGATCAGCCAGCGCCTGCTGAAAAAGCGGCCGATGGAGTTCAGCAGCTACAGCCTGCGCGAGCTGCTGATTGCCTCTTTTGCCGGCGTACGCGGGGCTATCACCCTGGCCGGCGTGCTGTCCATTCCGCTGTTTCTGACCAATGGTGACGCTTTCCCGGCGCGCTACGAGCTGGTTTTCCTGGCAATGGGCGTGATCCTGTTTTCGCTGCTGGTCGGCGTAGTGTTGCTGCCGCTGCTGCTGCGCGGCGTGGCAGGCAGGGATAAGACGGCGCACCGCCATGAGATCCAGATGGCGCGCGCGGCGATGGCGGAAACGGCTATCGACAGCCTGCACAAGATGGAAGAGCGGCTGGCGGCCGATACCGAAGAGAATATCGACGCTGACCTGGTCAAAGAAATCGCATCGCGGGTGATTGGCAATATGCGCCGTCGCGTGGACGGTAAGGACGATCTGGAGCGGGCGCTGTATGCGGAAAATCTGGAGCGCCGCTTCCGTCTGACCGCGCTGCGCGCCGAGCGCGGCGAGCTGTATCACCTGCGCGCCACGCAGAAAA
>Ga0209371_1000553_pt1 | contig 34581 bp, 28 predicted proteins | sample AgamicAtAmrz_FD_187165 | JGI IMG/M metagenome (GOLD analysis project Ga0209371, IMG submission 187165) | Agave microbial communities from Guanajuato, Mexico - At.Am.rz (SPAdes) (version 2) | ecosystem: Host-associated > Plants > Roots > Rhizosphere | place: Guanajato, Mexico | collected 2012-06-07
TTTTCGGACCAGTTTGGTCTGAAGTCATACATTTTCGCCAGGCCCACTGAGCGCTTATTAATTCGTTACAGGGATGTTGTACCGAAGCGGTTGTAGTTGAGTAATACTAAGGAAGAGTCGATGAAATTGAGCGTAATGTCTAATGCCGCCTGGATGATGTCTGAGAAGATCATCTCCGTTTTTGGCGTCATTTTTGTGACGTCTTACGTGGCTAAATCCTTTGGTCCAACGGTGTTTGGCCAGATGGCGTTTTCTACTTCACTATTTGCCATGGTGCAAACCGTCGCAATCTTTGGCACCGAAACCATTCTGTTTAAGCGCGTCAGCAAAAATGCGTCGAAAGGCCTGCGCCTGATGACCATCGCCCGTACGCTGCGCATGGTGCTATTACTGGTCACGTCGGTGCCAGTCTTAATTTGGGTCTGGTACAACATGCAGGAAAACTTCCTGGCATTTGCACTGGCCTCATTTGTTGCCTCGGTTTTTGTCACCCAGGACACCTTCAGCGTTTATAACAACGCGCGTCTTGCCTCGCGTCTTAACACCATCGCTAACGCTGTGGGCATGCTGCTGAGTTTCGGCATCAGCTTTACCGTCGCCTGGCTGCGTCTTAATCCGCTCTGGCTGACGCTGTCGATTGTTGCCGTGACGCTGGTGCCTTACCTGATCAAGCGTCACAACTTCTATCAGGACCATCAGGATCAGATGCCGCCGCGCGAAAAGCGCACCGCCTATCTGCGCTATCTGATGTATGCCGGTCTGCCGCTGGCGATCTCCAGCATCTTTATCTCGGTGCAGGTTAAAGCGGCGCAGATGTTCCTGGCAGGTACGGCGCCGGCGCGCGACCTCGGTCTGTTTGCGGCGGCAAATACCATTTCCGCCTCCTGGATTTTTATCCCGGTTGCGCTGATCACCTCCTGCTTCACTGAAATCTTCAGGGAGCGCGGCGAGGTGGCTATTAAGCTGGCTGCCCGGCTCAATGGCTACGTTATGGCAGTTTCATTGCTGATGCTGCTGGTCATTTCGCTTTACGGCGAGCAGATCATCATCGCGTTGTACGGACCGGAATACACACAGTCAGGAAGTCTCATTACGTTGCTGTCGATAGCGACCAGCTTTTCGGCAATGGGGACCGTAGCGTATCGCTACATGGTCAAAGAGGGAGGATTTAACTACTTGCTGAGGAAAATCATCTGCCTGATGGTCATCAGTCTGCCGCTCTCCTGGTGGTTGATCCAGGGTCACGGCATCATGGGGGCCGCGTGGAGCGTTTTCCTTTCAGAACTTTTGTCCCTGACCGTAATGAATTACTTCTTTAAAAACGGCGTCATTCAAAAGATTCAGGTTTCCTCACTCAACTACAAAACATACAAATGAGGTCAGATATGCTCAAGTTGAAAGAAGAACTCAGAAAAAGTGTGCAGTACTTTATCAAGAAGATGCCCTGGGCTTATCAGGACCGCATCTATTACTTCCATAAGTTCAGAAAGCTGCCCAATCTGCGTCAGCCAAAAGTGTTCAACGAGAAGGTGTTGTACCGTAAGTTTATCTTCGGCGATTACCAGAACTACGGTCGTCTGTCAGATAAATACTCGGTGCGCGAATTCATTGCTGAAAAAATCGGTAATGAATACCTGATCCCGCTGGTACACGAAACCACTGACCCGACCACGCTGAACAGCCTGCCTTGCTGGAAGGGAACGGTGATCAAGCCGAACCACGCTTCCAACATGGTAGAAATCCTGCTGGAAGAGCCAGACGCGTTGCGCAAGCAGCAGATCATTCATGACTGCTATCGCTGGCTGAAGACCGATTTCGCCAACGAAGCGCGTGAGATTCACTATCGCTACATCAAGCCACGCATCCTGGTTGAGAAGTACATTGGTGATGGCAAAAGCGCGCCGATTGATTACAAGTTCCATATGTTCAACAAGCGTGATGGCCGGTTCGAATATGTGCTGCAGGTAATCTACAACCGCTGCCAGCCGCTGCTGTCGATGAATTTCTACGTGAATAACCTCAATGAGGCTTATCACAAGATTCGCGATACCGGTCTGGATGTGTCACCGATTATGCCGTCCCTGGAACATGCGCTCGAACTGAGCAAGAAGCTGGCCAGTGATTTCGACTACGTGCGTGTGGACTGGTATATCCATGACGAGCATATCTACTTTGGCGAACTGACCTTCACCCCAGGTGCAGGGCTGGTTACCGGATTGGATCGTGGTTTAAATCAGATGATGGGAGATATGTGGATTCAGGACCGCCGCGGAACGCAGAGCCCGGGCGTTACAGTGCAGGATGTTAATATTCCTGCCATGTTGAAGAAAATTTAAGTTCACACAGCAATATAAAAAACCCCGCTTAGCGGGGTTTTTTATGCGTAAAAATCAGGGCATCGGCCAGTCAGCAGGCGCCTGGCTCATCGCATCAATAAAGGCGTGCTTTGAGATTTCCACGAAGTTATGCACGTTTTCCATGCTCAGGGTAATGCCCATCAGACCGGTAACAAACCAGCAGGTCATGCCTAAACCAATCCCGCCACACATAAAGGCCATCACGTGACGGCTATCCTGACGAAGTTTAGTTTTCAGGGTGCTGGCGAAAAACATCATGATTGCGCTCAGCAGTTCCCAACGCATAACAAGAAAACTGGCGGTTAACGTAGCCATCGGCCGGACCTCAATATCAGTAAGTATTCCTGACAATCTGCGGACATCACCGGCGACAAAAAAGTGTGTCAGGTAGGACTTTTTTGCCGTCAACCCAGGTTCAAAGTGTGACTTGGGTCACATTATATCACCCGATTTTAAATTTTGAACAAAATTTACACGGCTATGGCAGTGATACGAAGGAAGAGTCAGCAGCAGAAAAAGAACGGCGGGGAAATCAGTCAAATGCGCCCGGGGTGGGCGCAATCAGGAATTAACGGACCGGGCAACACTCGCCGGTGGTGCGCTGGGTAAAGCTGGTAATGCCGTCGTTACAGCCAAAACTCAGCAGGCGAGGGCGCTGAATCGCCTGGCGGCGCATGGTGTGGCGGTAAGCGGTCGGGGTCTGTGAAAACTGACGACGAAACACCCTGGAGAAGGTCTGCTGCGAGTCATAGCCATATTGCATCGCGATATCAAACACCGGACGCTGTGTCTGCGATAGCGCTTCTGCGGCCAGCGTCAGGCGGCGCTCACGAATATAGCCACCCAGCGTCTGTTTCGTCACGGAACGGAACATACGCTGCAGGTGCCATTTCGAATAACCTGATTTTGCCGCAACCTCATCAATCGACAGGCTCTTATCGAGGTTCTGGTCAATCCAGTCCGTCAGGGAATGAATGATCTCTTCTTGCATCATGGCCTCATCCTTCTGGTGCTTAATAAGGGGTAATGGGAGTTTAGGGGTTTCAATGGAGAAGGAGTATAATTCCTCAAGTTAACTTGAGGTAAAGGGTCTGATGAAAAAAGAACGCAACTATCCAAAACCGGTTTTAACACCCGGTGAAGTGGCGCGCCGCAGCGGTGTGGCGGTCTCGGCGCTGCACTTTTATGAAACCAAAGGCCTCATTTTTAGCACCCGTAACAGCGGTAATCAGCGCCGATACAGCCGCGACGTGCTACGACGCGTGGCGATCATCAAGATTGCGCAGCGCATTGGCATCCCGCTGGCGACGGTCAGTGACAGTCTTGACCACATTCCGCCCGATAAGCGCATGTCGACGACGGAATGGGATGCGCTGACCCGGCACTGGCGCGAAGAGCTGGATAAGCGCATTGAAACCCTGACTCGCCTGCGCAATGACCTGGATGGCTGTATCGGCTGCGGCTGCCTGTCGATGCGCGACTGTCCGCTGCGCAATCCTGGCGACCGGCTGGGTCAGCAGGGCTCGGGTGCAGTGCTGCTTGACCCGGAACAGGATGATAAACATCCGCCTGTGGAGTGACGTCTATACTTGGTGAAGGTCAACACACAGGGAATCATGATGATCACCGTTCACCATCTTGAGAAATCGCGCTCGCATCGGGTGCTATGGCTGCTGGAAGAGCTGGAAGTGCCGTACCAGATTAAACACTATCAACGCGAACCCACCATGCTGGCCCCGGAGGCGCTGAAAAAAGTGCATCCACTGGGAAAATCGCCGGTCATTACTGACGGAAACCAGGTGGTAGCTGAATCGGGTGCCATTCTCGAATACCTTGAAGAGAAATATGATCGCGAATTCCGGCTGAAAGTGAGTGATGAGGCGTCACGGTTACAGTGCCGCTACTGGCTGCACTATGCTGAAGGCTCACTGATGCCGTTGCTGGTAATGAAGCTGATCTTCGGGCAGATGGGCAAAGCGCCGGTGCCGTGGCTGCTGCGTCCGGTCGGCGCGGTATTTGGCAAAGGGGTGCAGAAGGCGTTCCTGGATAAACAGCTTAAGCCGCACAGGCAGATGATCGAACAGCATCTGGCGGCGCATCCCTGGTTTGCCGGTGAGCGTTTCACCATTGCGGATATCCAGATGAGCTTTCCGCTGCTGGCACTGGCGCGCCGTGCCGGACTCGATCAGATGCCCGCCACCGAGAAATGGTTGCAGACGGTGCAGCAGCGCGCCGCCTGGCAACGCGCGATTACGCAGGGCGGCGAGCTTTCGCTGCCTGGTTAATCGTCTCTCTCCACCGGCGCGTCCTGTACGATCACCGCTGCGCCGGTGCAAATCCTCTCTTTATATGACATTAAGTTTATGGCCTCAGCGTTTCAGATGGGTCTCTGCCAGCCTGAAACGCCCAATCTTTATGCCAAAGAATCTCCCTCTTAGAGTTGAAAACGTGGCGCTAAACGCCTGATAATCGCATGCCTTTTTATCTGGCTGCTTTTGACGGCTAATTATCTGCGGCAAGGTAAACGTTTGCCTGGCGAGTTAATCCCGACAGTGACGCCGTTTACCCGCTTATTCCAGGGACAGCGATGGTCGCAGAGCGATCCACACAACAAAAATTTTTGAGGCTCAACTATGTCAACTGAATCACGCCCGGCCAGTGGAAAACTGGACGCCTGGTTCTCGATCTCGGCGCGCGGCAGCAGCGTGCGTCAGGAAATTCTGGCCGGACTCACCACATTCCTGGCGATGGTTTACTCCGTCATCGTGGTACCGGGAATGCTGGGCAAAGCCGGTTTCTCCCCCTCCGCTGTGTTTGTCGCCACCTGTCTGGTCGCCAGCTTTGGTTCCATCCTGATGGGACTGTGGGCCAACCTGCCGATGGCGATTGGCTGTGCCATCTCTTTAACCGCCTTCACCGCTTTCAGTCTGGTGCTGGGTCAGCATATCAGTGTGCCGGTGGCGCTGGGCGCAGTGTTCCTGATGGGCCTGCTGTTTACGCTCATCTCCGTGACCGGCATTCGTGCCTGGATCCTGCGTAACCTGCCGATGGGCGTGGCGCACGGCACTGGCGTCGGGATTGGCCTGTTTTTGCTGCTCATCGCCGCTGATGGCGTGGGTCTGGTAGTAAAAAACCCGGCTCCGGGCCTGCCGGTGGCGCTGGGTCACTTTACCACTTTGCCGGTGATGATGACGCTGCTGGGACTTGCCGCGATTATCGGACTGGAGAAGCGCCGGGTACCGGGCGGCATCCTGCTGACCATTATCGCTATTTCGCTGCTCGGCCTGATCTTTGACCCGTCGGTGACCTGGCAGGGACTGTTTGCCCTGCCGAGCCTGCGTGACGCCAGCGGTCAGTCGCTGCTGTTCAGCCTCGACATCATGGGCGCGATGCAGCCTGTGGTGCTGCCCAGCGTGCTGGCACTGGTAATGACGGCGGTTTTTGATGCCACCGGCACCATTCGCGCGGTCGCAGGGCAGGCTAACCTGCTGGATAAACAGGGCCAGATTATCAATGGCGGTCGTGCGCTGACCAGCGACTCCGTCAGCAGCCTGTTCGCAGGTCTGGTAGGCGCATCACCGGCGGCGGTCTACATCGAATCGGCGGCCGGCACGGCGGCGGGCGGTAAAACCGGCCTCACCGCGATTGTGGTGGGCCTGCTGTTCCTTGCCATCCTGTTTATGTCGCCGCTGGCTTATCTGGTTCCCGCTTACGCGACTGCGCCTGCACTTATGTATGTCGGTCTGCTGATGCTCAGTAACGTGGCGAAAGTCGACTTCGGTGATTTTGTCGATGCGATGTCGGGCCTGCTCACGGCGGTGATCATCGTGCTTACCTGCAACATCGTGACCGGCATCATGATCGGTTTCGCCAGCCTGGTCGTGGGGCGTCTCTTCGCCGGTGAATGGCGTAAGCTCAACGTCGGCACCGTGATCATTGCCGTCGCGCTGGTAGCATTTTACGCCGGTGGCTGGGCGATCTGACTGTACAACCGGGCGTGCGGCTGCGCGTCCGGAATTTTTCACTTTTTTCCCGCCCGGCGCACGCGTAGCTGACAACCTTCACCGCCGTTTGTTTTACACTTTAGCGCTTAACCAATGATTGAAAGAAACGACGCCTAAGGAAAGCATGGAAATCTTTTTTACTATTCTCATCATGACGCTGGTCGTGTCGCTCTCTGGCGTCGCGGCCCGCATTCTCCCTTTTCAGATCCCGTTGCCGCTGGTGCAGATCGCCGTAGGTGCGATGCTGGCCTGGCCCACGTTTGGTCTGCATGTCGACTTTGATCCGGAGCTGTTTCTGGTGCTGTTCATCCCGCCGCTGCTGTTCGCAGATGGCTGGAAAACGCCGATCAGTGAGTTCCTGCATCATGGTCGCGAGATCATCGGCTTAGCACTGGCGCTGGTGCTGATTACCGTGATTGGTATCGGCTATCTGATCTACTGGATGGTGCCGGGTATCCCGCTGATCCCGGCCTTTGCGCTGGCGGCGGTGCTGTCGCCGACCGATGCCGTGGCGCTCTCCGGCATCGTCGGTGAAGGCCGCATTCCCAAGAAGATTATGTCAATCGTGCAGGGTGAAGCCCTGATGAACGATGCATCGGGCCTGGTATCACTGAAGTTTGCCGTGGCCGTGGCCATGGGTACCATGGTGTTTACCTGGGGCGGAGCCAGCGTTGAGTTCATGAAAGTCGCCATTGGCGGCCTGATTGCCGGTGTGGCCATCTGCTGGTTGTACGGGAAATCACTGCGCCTGTTCAGCCGCTGGAGCGGAGATGACCCGGCGACCCAGACCGTGCTGCTGCTGCTGCTGCCGTTCGCTTCTTACCTGATCGCTGAACATCTGGGTGTCTCAGGCATCCTGGCGGCCGTGGCTGCCGGTATGACCATTACCCGTTCCGGTATTATTCGTCAGGCACCGCTGGCGATGCGCCTGCGTGCTAACAGCGTCTGGCAGATGCTGGAATTCATCTTCAACGGCATGGTCTTCCTGATGCTGGGACTGCAGCTGCCGGACATTCTGCAGACCTCAATCGATCAGGCGCAGGCCGATACTAACGTCGAGCTGTGGATGTTGTTTGCCGATATCGGGCTGGTCTATGCCGCGCTGATGCTGGTGCGTTTTGGCTGGCTGTGGATCATGCAGCGTCTGAGCAAACGCCTGTTGAAGAAGAAGCCGCTGGAGTTCGCTAACTACTCGCTGCGTGAGCTGCTGATCGCCACGTTTGCCGGGGTGCGCGGGGCGATTACCCTGGCCGGTGTGCTGTCGATTCCACTGTATCTCACCACGGGTGATCCCTTCCCGGCGCGCTATGAGCTGGTGTTTATCGCCACCGGCGTGATTCTGGTCTCGTTGCTGGTAGGGGTCGTGATCCTGCCGATTCTGCTGCGCGGCATTGATAGCATCGATAAAGGTGCCCATCGCCGTGAGCTGCAGAATGCCCGTGCGGTGATGGCGGGTGCCGCCATTGAAAGCCTGCATAAGATGGAAGATCGGCTGGAGAATGAGTCGGAAGAGAACATCGATCCGGAACTGCTGAAAGAGGTCAGTCTGCGCGTGATTGGCAACTTACGCCGTCGCGCCGAAGGGAAAAATGATCTTGAGCATGCGTTGTACGCTGAGAACCTTGAGCGTCGCTTCCGCCTGACCGGGCTGCGTGCCGAACGCGCAGAGGTCTATCATCTGCGCGCCACCCAGCAGATCTCCAATGAGACGATGCAGACGTTACTGCACGACCTGGATCTGCTGGAAGCACTGCTGATCGAAAAAGAAGAGTAAGCCTCTGACTGGCACGCCTGTGGATTCATGCGGGCGTGCCAGCTTTTCATACCGACAGGCGCGGCGGTTCATCCGGCCAGTGCTCGCGACAACAGTTAATCCACGCCTGCGCACTGCGCGACAGATAACTTCCTTCCCGCCAGATCAATCCCAGACTCCACTTCAGCTCCGACTCCAGCGGCAGCCACAATAACGACTGCTTATCCAGCCGCTGACAGATCGGCTCCGGCAGAATCGCCAGCCCCATCTCCGCCTGCACCATTGCCGCCAGAAAATCCCACTGACCGCTGCGCACCGCCACCGTTGGCGTCAGGTTAAGCCGCTGAAACGCCTGCATCAGCTGGCGATTCAGCGAGAACTCCTCATTGAAAATCAGCAGCGGATGCGCTGCCAGCTCTGCCAGTCCTATCTGCTGGCGGCTGAGCCACTCCGGGCGGCGCGGCAACAGCACGCAGAGCGGATGATGCATCAGGGGCAGCGTGTTCAGCGGCAGCTCAGGGTCAACCGGCAACGCAGTCAGGGCGATATCCAGACTGCCCGCCAGCACCGCCTGCTGTACGGTCAGGCCGCCGAACTCTGAAATTTTCAGCTTCACACCGGGATAGCGACGGCGAAAGGCGGAAATTGATCCCGCTATCTGCATACCCACCATCGGCGGAATACCGAGCCGCAGCTCGCCGGTTTTGAGCTGGTTGATGTCACCAATCTCCGCCTCCAGCTGATGAAACTCCTGCAGGATCGCCAGGCCACGCTGATAAACCGCCTGGCCGCTGTCGGTAAGGTGCAGACGACGGCCATCGCGCAGGATCAGCGTACAGCCCAGCTCCTCCTCCAGCTGGCGCAGCATTTTGCTGATAGTCGGCTGTGTCACAAACAGCTTTTGCGCCGCACGGGTAAAACTCTGCTGGCGGACCACTTCAGTAAAGTAACGCAGGGCGCGGACATCCATAACTATTCCTTTAAGGCATGATTGCGATAATTTTAATTCATTTTTTTCACCTTGTGCTGGCGTTTTATACTGGTGACATCAATTTAATCGGGGAGACAAGGTGATGGCGTCAGCACTCACTTTACGCAGCAACCGCGCCGTGCAGTGGATCAGCCTGCCGCTGCAGCTGGGTTTCTATATCGGCCTGTTTGTCGCCTGTGACCGGCTGGTGAGCTGGCTGCATCTGCCGCTGCCCGCCAACATTGTCGGGATGCTATTGCTGCTGGCGTTAATCGTGACGCGGGTTGTGCCGCTGAACTGGGTAAAAGCCGGATCGCGCTGGCTGCTGGCCGAGATGCTGCTGTTCTTTATTCCGGCGGTGGTGGCGGTAGTAAATTATGGCGATCTGCTGCGGGTCGATGGCTGGCGCATCTGCGTAGTGATCGGCGTCAGCACGCTGCTGGTGCTGGCCTCTACCGCCTGGGTGGTGGATCGGCTCTATCACTATGAAGTCGCGCGCGCCGCGCGTAAGCAGGATCCCCATGCGTGATTTTCTGCTCAGCCTGATATGTGTGGCGGTTACGCTGCTGGTGTATGCGCTGAATAAACGGCTTTACCGCCGCTGGCGGACGCTGCTGTTAATGCCGCTGGTGATGACGCCGCTGGTGCTGGTGGGACTGCTGCTGCTGACCCACATCAGCTGGCAGGATTACATTGCAGAAAACCACTGGCTGCTCTGGCTGCTGGGCCCGGCGACGCTGGCGTTTGCGGTGCCGGTCTATGAGAACGTGGAGATTATAAAGCGCCACTGGCTGTCACTGAGCGCGGGTGTTCTGACCGCCACGCTGGTCGCCGTCTGCAGTTCGGTCTGGCTGGCGCGGCTGCTGACGCTGCCGGAGTCGATCCAGCGCAGTCTGGCCGTGCGCTCCATTACTACACCGTTTGCGCTGGCCGCCGCCGGACCGATTGGCGGTCAGCCCGATCTGGTGGCGCTGTTTGTGGTCATCACCGGCGTGTTTGGCATGGCGGTGGGTGACGTGCTGTTTCTGCGCATCGCGATTAAGCAGGGGGTGGCGAAAGGGGCCGGGTTTGGGGCCGCATCACACGGTGCCGGCACAGCTCGCGCTTATCAGCTTGGGCAGCAGGAGGGCGTCGTCGCCAGCCTGGTCATGATGCTCTCGGGGGTAGTGACCGTGATACTGGCCCCGGTGATTGGACACCTGATGTGGACAATATAGTCTACACTGCGTTGCGCAGGGACAGCTGCATTTCTGAACACGACACGTATTTTTACGTAAAGTTTCCCGGATTTTGTTGTCTCCCCGTTTCAGGCTGTTAACCTTGCGGCCGAATTAATTGTCCTTCACGGAGTGGAATCATGTTTAAGCAACTTGTTACCGGGAGCGCCCTCGGGCTGGTTTTACTGAGCGGTGCCGCTCAGGCGATTGAAGGGAGTGTTGATGTCAGCGAACACAACACCAACCTGAATCTGGGCCTGGGCACCACTACCCCCGGTCTGTTTCTGAAAGGTAACTGGCTGCGTAGCGACCATGACGGCAGCACCTACGGTGCCGGTCTGGGCTACAACGTTGACTTCGGGCCGCTGCGTCTGGCGCCGACCGCAAAAGCGATCTTCACCCATCCTGAAGATGGAAAAGATGGGTTTGCGGTGGCGGTGGGTGGTGCAGCGCACTACAGCCTGAACAGCATGTGGGGCCTGTATGGCGAATATTATTATGCGCCAGAGTCGTTCACCGATCAGCTCGACAGCTATCAGGAAGCCGCTGGCGGCCTGAGCTTCACGCCGGTTTCACTGCTTAACCTGCGTGTGGGTTATCAGTACATCGAACTGAACAACAAAGATGGACGCAAAGATAACGTGCTGGTCGATGGCCCGTACGTGGGTGCATCGCTGCGCTTCTGATTCTGTTGCATGACGTGAAAGAAAAGGGCGACTACCCAGGTAGCCGCCCTTTTTTATTGTCCGATCGTCAGGAATGAAAAATGGCGATCAGTGCGCCTTGCCCTGTTCAATACCGGTGCCGGTCTGCGAGCGAATAAACTGCGCGCGGAAGCGTGAACGCTCCTCTGCGCCCTGCTGCGAATGGTCGGTAATGGAGAAGAGCCAGATACCGACAAAGGCCACCACCATCGAGAACAGCGCCGGATACTCATACGGGAAAATCGGCGTGGCGTTGCCCAGCACCTGTACCCACACGGTCGGGCCGAGGATCATCAGGATTACCGCGGTCAGCAGACCCAGCCAGCCGCCCACCATCGCGCCACGCGTAGTGAGTTTTGACCAGTACATTGAGAGCAGGATGATCGGGAAGTTACAGCTGGCCGCAATCGAGAAGGCCAGCCCGACCATAAAGGCGATGTTCTGCTTCTCAAACAGAATCCCCAGTGCAATCGCCACCACGCCCAGCGCCAGCACGGTGATTTTGGAGACCCGCAACTCATCTTTTTCGCTCGCCTGGCCTTTACGATAGACGCTGGCGTAGAGGTCATGCGACACCGCCGACGCACCCGCCAGGGTTAAGCCTGCGACTACCGCCAGAATCGTGGCGAAGGCCACCGCAGAGATAAAGCCCAGGAAGGTGCTGCCGCCGACCGCGTTAGCCAGATGCACTGCCGCCATATTGGTGCCACCAATCAGTGCGCCGCTGGCATCTTTGAAGGCCGGGTTCGCGCCCACCAGCAGAATCGCTCCGAAGCCGATAATAAAGGTCAGGAAGTAGAAGTAGCCCATAAAGCCGGTGGCCCAGAAGACGCTTTTGCGCGCCTCTTTGGCATCCGCGACGGTAAAGAAGCGCATCAGGATATGCGGCAATCCGGCCGTACCAAACATCAGACCCAGACCCAGCGACAGCGCCGAGATAGGATCTTTGACCAGCCCGCCAGGCTGCATGATTGCGATGCCTTTGGGATGGACCGCCATTGCCTCGGTGAACAGCGTATTAAAGCTGAAGTTGGCCGCCTTCATCACCATTATGGCCATAAAGGAAGCACCAAACAGCAGCAGCACCGCTTTGATGATCTGCACCCAGGTGGTCGCCAGCATGCCGCCAAACAGCACATACATCACCATCAGAATGCCGACCAGAACCACCGCGACATGGTAGTTCAGGCCAAACAGCAGCTGGATCAGTTTACCGGCACCCACCATCTGGGCGATCAGGTAGAGCGCCACCACCACCAGTGAACCGCAGGCTGACAGCGTACGGATTGGCATCTGCTTCAGACGATAGGAGGCGACATCGGCAAAGGTGTAGCGACCCAGGTTGCGCAGCCGCTCGGCGATTAAAAACAGAATCATCGGCCAGCCGACCAGGAAGCCGAGCGAGTAGATCAGCCCGTCATAGCCGGAGGTGTAAACCAGCGCCGAAATGCCCAGGAACGAGGCCGCTGACATGAAGTCGCCCGCCATCGCCAGGCCATTCTGGAAGCCGGTGATATTGCCGCCTGCGGTGTAGTAGTCGTTACGCGAACGGGTTCGCTTTGACGCCCAGTACGTAATCCCCAGCGTGGCACCGACGAAAATCGTAAACATGATAATCGCCTGATAGTTGGTCGCCTGGCGCTGCACCGCACCGGTGATCGCATCGGCGGCCAGCGCTGAAAACGGCAACATTAAGGCCAGCAGCCATAAGGTGAGACGGGTCATGATTTCACCTCGCTGAGGATCGCTTTGGTTAAACGGTCAAACTCACCGTTGGCGCGCCAGACATAGACGCCGGTCAGCACAAACGACATCACAATCAGCCCGACACCAATCGGGATGCCGCGCGTGACGTTGGTGCCGGCATGCAGCGGCGTGCCGAGCCAGCCGGGGGCAAACGCAATCAGCAGGATAAAGCCGACATAGAGCACCAGCATGATCAGCGACAGCAGCGTCGCGAACGCCTGGCGCTTACGGACTAACTCATGAAAACGGGGATTACGTTCAATCTGCTGATTGATTGCATCCTGATTCGAAAGGGCGTCATTCATCACATTTTCTCCAGAGGGCTTGCAGGCGAGAACCTCACGACAGGGCGCGGATTCAGCTGGTTATAATTTTTTGTGACTAGCGAAACAGACTGCGTAGGGCGGGTGTGGCGGGAAGCGATCTTCCCGCCGGACAGCGTGTGCTTAAGGCATTTTGATCGACTGTTTCTCCTCAAGCAGTTTTTCGACGACGCCAGGATCGGCGAGGGTAGAGGTATCCCCCAGGTTACTGGTATCGCCGGTGGCAATTTTGCGCAGAATACGCCGCATGATTTTGCCGGAGCGGGTTTTCGGCAGTGAGTCGGTCCAGTGCAGCACATCAGGCGTGGCGAGCGGGCCGATCTCTTTGCGGACCCACTGTCGCACCTCGGTATAGAGCTCCGGCGACGGCTCTTCGCCGTGATTCAGCGTGATATAGGCGTAAATCGCCTGACCTTTAATGCTGTGCGGAATCCCGACCACGGCCGCTTCGGCAATTTTAGGATGCGACACCAGCGCCGATTCAATTTCGGCAGTGCCAAGACGGTGACCGGATACGTTGAGCACGTCGTCGACACGTCCGGTGATCCAGTAGTAGCCATCTTCATCGCGACGGGCACCGTCACCACTGAAGTAGACGTTTTTAAAGGTGGAGAAGTAGGTCTGCTCAAAGCGGTCATGATCGCCAAAGAGGGTACGCGCCTGTCCTGGCCAGGACTCGGTGATCACCAGATTGCCTTCACAGGCACCTTCCTGCGGCTGACCTTCGTTATCCACCAGCGCCGGTTGCACACCAAAGAAGGGGCGGGTGGCAGAACCGGCTTTCAGTTCGGTCGCACCCGGCAATGGCGTGATCATGAAGCCCCCGGTTTCAGTCTGCCACCAGGTATCCACTATCGGGCAACGACTGTTACCGATTTTTTTGTAGTACCACTCCCAGGCTTCCGGGTTAATTGGCTCACCGACCGATCCCATAATGCGCAGGCTGCTGCGATCGGTACCTTCAATGGCCTTATCTCCCTCCGCCATCAGCGCACGGATAGCGGTGGGCGCGGTATAGAGCAGGGTGACTTTATGTTTATCGACCACCTGCGCCATGCGGCTCGGCGTTGGCCAGTTCGGCACCCCTTCAAACATCAGCGTGGTGGCACCACAGGCTAGCGGCCCATAAACCAGATAGCTGTGACCTGTTACCCAGCCAACATCAGCGGTACACCAGTAGATATCATCCTGATGGTAATCAAAGACGAACTTAAAGGTGGTGGCGGCATAGACCAGATAACCGCCAGTGGTATGCAGCACGCCTTTGGGTTTGCCGGTGGAGCCGGAGGTATAAAGGATAAACAGCGGATCTTCCGCGCCAACTTCGGCTGCAGAGTGGTTGGTGCTGGCGTCCCGCATCAGGTCATGCCACCACCGATCGCGGCCGTCAACCCAGCCTACATCTTTACCGGTGCGCTGGAACACCACCACGTTTTTCACGCTGGTGACATTCGGGTTTTTTAACGCATCATCGACATTTTTCTTCAGCGGAATGCTGCGACCGGCGCGGATCCCCTCATCAGCGGTAATCACCAGCGAGGCACTGGAGTCGACGATGCGGCCAGCGACCGCTTCCGGTGAGAAGCCGCCAAAGATCACGGAGTGAACGGCACCGATACGCGCACAGGCCAGCATCGCCACAGCGGCTTCCGGCACCATCGGCATATAGATCGCCACCACATCGCCTTTTTTTACTTCCAGCAACTCAAGCACATTGGCGAAGCGACAGACTTCAGCATGCAGCTGGCGGAAGGTCAGGGTTTTACTTTCGCTGGCGTCGTCGCCTTCCCAGATAATCGCCGGGTGATCGCCGCGCGTCGCTAAATGACGGTCAAGGCAGTTTGCCGCCAGGTTGAGCGTGCCATCTTCGTACCAGCGAATGTTAATGTTACCTGGCGCAAACGAGCAATTTTTCACCTTGCTGTAAGGTTTAATCCAGTCAAGGATTTTGCCCTGTTCGCCCCAGAAACTGTCTGGATCGTCGACAGATTGCTGATACATCGCCTGGTACTGTTCAGCCGTAATCAGGGTGTTTGCTGCAATGTTCTCTGGAACGGGATGTTTGTGTATTTGGCTCATGGCGGATCTCCTTGAAGATGTTAATGATATGTCAATCAATGGTTAATTGAAGCCTGCGCCATAGCTTTGTTTCTTTTTTGCGCCACAGATCACGAGATAAACCTCTTCGGGAGAAGCGTGAAGCCGTTCTGATATTTCCGGTTAACTCTCTGGCGGCGAGGGGGAATTAAGAAGCGGTGTCATGCGGGATTAGGCTGGATAAAAAGCAGGCAAACGCGCCGGACGCGTTTTTAACCAACTCTGCATAGCTATGCGGAAATTCATCTAAGTATTACTTTTCATAACAGCAGGTTAGGGATTTTTACTTCCGGCAGCACTTTATGCTACTCAGGTGGCTAAGTTTTAATCGGATTCGCCAGGGGTTGCATTTACCACAGTGAAAATGGTACTTATCTCGCCCCTGTTCTGCAGGTATCAACTCAGACCGCGTCTGAAAATGGGTATGGGAATCATCAGATTTTCATACGAGGCGCTGTTTCTAAACACCCTCTAATTTACCGGGCTTTTTGCTCACTCCCTGTGTGTATTGTCTTCTGCACCTTCGCAGTAGAGAGAAACGGGTTTTGACTGAGGAAATTACGCGTTATGAAAGGTTTTAAAATCAGCCTGGCCTGGCAGATTCTGACAGCCCTGGTGCTCGGCATCGTTGTGGGTGCTGTGTTGCATAATCAGCCAGACAATCGTGAATGGTTAGTCACCAACATTCTCAGTCCCGCAGGCGATATCTTTATTCATCTTATCAAGATGATTGTGGTACCGATTGTGATTTCATCCCTGATTGTCGGCATCGCTGGCGTGGGTGATGCAAAGAAGCTGGGACGCATCGGCGTCAAAACGATTCTCTACTTTGAAGTGATCACCACCATTGCCATTGTGGTCGGTATTACGCTGGCCAACGTATTTCAACCCGGCACCGGCATTGATATGTCAACGCTGGCAACGGTGGACATCTCTAAATATGAGGCCACAACGGCAGAGGTACAGGGCGGTCCGCACAGCCTCGTGACCACCATTCTGTCGCTGATCCCGCAGAATATTTTCGCCTCTATGGCGAAGGGCGACATGCTGCCGATTATCTTCTTCTCGGTGCTGTTTGGCTTAGGCCTGTCGTCACTGCCGTCAGAACAGCGCGATCCGCTGGTGAACCTGTTCCGTGGTATCTCTGAAGCAATGTTTAAAGTGACGCACATGATCATGCGTTATGCGCCGGTCGGTGTGTTTGCGCTGATCGCGGTGACGATTGCTAACTTCGGTTTTGCCTCGCTGTGGCCGCTGGCTAAGCTGGTGCTGCTGGTTTACGCGGCGATTCTGTTCTTCGCCTTTGTGGTGCTGGGTGGGGTCGCGCGCTTCTGCAAGCTGCGGATTACCACGCTGATGCGTATTCTGAAAGATGAGCTGATTCTCTCTTACTCCACGTCCAGCTCGGAAACCGTGTTACCGCGCATCATGGAGAAGATGGAAGCCTACGGCGCGCCGAAAGCGATCACCAGCTTCGTGGTGCCGACCGGGTATTCATTTAACCTGGATGGGTCAACGCTTTATCAGAGTATTGCGGCGATCTTTATTGCGCAGCTGTATGGCATTGACCTGTCGCTGACCGATGAGATTGTGCTGGTTCTGACGCTGATGGTGACCTCGAAAGGGATCGCTGGCGTGCCAGGCGTTTCGTTCGTGGTGCTGCTGGCTACGCTGGGCAGCGTCGGCATTCCGCTGGAAGGTCTGGCGTTTATCGCCGGTGTTGACCGCATCATGGATATGGCACGTACCGCGCTGAACGTGGTCGGTAACGCGCTGGCGGTGCTGGTGATTGCCCGCTGGGAAAACCAGTTCGATGCCGAACAGGCCAAAGCGTATGAACTGCAGCTGCGGACGCAGACCGCAAGCTGAGAACAGCGCTAACGTAAAAAAGGGCTCAACGAAAGTTGGGCCCTTTTTGTTGGTGTGGCTTAGTTCTTACCTGGTCAATAGAGCAGAAATGAAAGATCAGCCTTTGTACCGTTCAGTCGGGCACAAAGGCGGGCTGCGTAAACTCATCCCTGGAGCCCCGGCCGCCGGTTACTCGCCTCATCCATGAGGCTCGCCCGCAAGCGGGCCAGCGCTTTACGTTGTTCAAAAACGCTCCAGGCGTTTTTGTCCATGCGGCGGATGCTTTACTCCGCTACTCATGTTTATTCGCCACACTTGTTCGAACAGCGATAAAAAAGCCTGAGGGAAGAAAAGGTTCACCTGAAGAGTAAAGCGTCCCACGCCAGGGACGGCGTGGGCCGAGCGTCATGGATGACGAATGCGTCTTTACGATCAGGTGAACCTTTTCTGACCGGCTCCGATTTCCCCGCAACGCTACTCACATACCCTGCGCCCAAACCGGAATGCGCAGCATTTAAACTCCGTATACCAGTCACCCTGCTTAAGCTCAAGGCTGGCCAGCCTAATCCCCCGCAACATGATTCACCCCGCATCCATTGAAAAAAAATCTCACTCAATGAATTAATCATTCGTTATGATAGTTTGTATGTCGAATAATTTATTCCTTAACGGAGCCCGCCATGAAACTCGACCTCAGCCAGATGATCACCGAAGGCCGCAACCCGGCCAGCCAGAACATTGATGAACTCTCCACCGAAGCGATGCTGCGCGTCATTAATGATGAAGATAAAAAGGTGGCGCTGGCGGTTGAGGCCATCGTGCCGCAGATCGCCGCCGCCGTTGACGCCATCTGCGCTGCGTTTAAGGCCGGCGGGCGACTGATCTATTGCGGCGCAGGCACCTCCGGGCGACTCGGCATCCTGGATGCCAGCGAATGCCCGCCCACCTTTGGTACACCACGCGAGCAGGTCATCGGCCTGATTGCCGGCGGTCATACCGCCATACTCCAGGCGGTCGAAAACGCCGAAGATAACCGTGAACAGGGCGCGCAGGATCTGAAGGATATCCACTTCAGCCGCCACGATGTGCTGGTCGGTATCGCCGCCAGCGGCCGCACACCTTATGTGCTGGGCGCGCTGGCTTACGCTAACGAGCTTGGCGCAACCACCGTGTCGCTCACCTGTAATCCCGGCAGCGCCATGTCGCAGGTCGCCGCGATTGCGCTTACGCCAGTGGTCGGCCCGGAAGTGGTCACCGGCTCTTCACGGATGAAAGCAGGCACGGCGCAAAAACTGGTGCTCAACATGCTCACCACCGGCTCGATGATCCGCAGTGGAAAAGTCTACGGCAACCTGATGGTTGATGTGGAAGCCACTAATCAGAAACTGGTGCAGCGCCAGGTCAACATCGTCATGCAGGCCACGGACTGTAATGACGCGACCGCCAGCGCCGCGCTTACCGCATGCGGCGGACACTGCAAAACCGCGATCCTGATGGTGCTGGCTGACCTGGCCGCCGATGAGGCAAAAGCGCTGCTCAGTCAGCATCAGGGCTTTATCCGTCAGGCTCTGAAGGCAGCGGGAGCACGCTAATGGCGAAAATCACCGAAGCACTGTTGCGTGACATCCTGCAGGCGGTCGGTGGCGCGCAAAATATCGCGGCCTGTGGTCACTGTATGACGCGGCTCCGCCTGACGCTGAATCAGCCCGAGTGGATTGATCTGGCAGGATTAAAAAGCCTGCCGGGCGTGCTGGGTGTAATCGACAGCGAGGCACAGTTACAGATTGTTGTGGGGCCAGGCAAAGCGCAAACCGCCGCCGAGGGGATGCAGAGCCTGCTGGCGCAGGGTGATACCGCGCCGGCTCCGCAGGACGAAACAGCCGATCTTAGCCAGCGTGCGGCGCAGCAGAAGCAGCAGCTAAAGGCGAAACAGACCAGCGGCGTGCATCAGTTCCTGTCGCGCTTCGCCGCCATCTTCACCCCGCTGATCCCGGGCTTCATCGGCGCGGGGCTGCTGCTGGGCTTTGCCACGCTGATTGAACAGAGCCTTCACCTCAATGCGCCCGGCGACCACGCGCCCTGGCTGCTGCACACCGTGGCGTACATGAAAGTGTTCGGCAAAGGACTGTTCACCTTTCTCAGCATCCTGATTGGCTACAACGCGCAAAAAGCCTTTGGCGGCAGCGGCGTCAATGGTGCCATCATCGCTTCACTGTTTGTGCTCGGCTATGTGCCCACGGCCACCACCGGCTACTACAGCGGCATGGAGAGCTTCTTTGGCCTGATGATTGACCCGCGCGGCAACATTATCGGCGTGCTGATGGCGGCGATTATCGGGGCGTGGATTGAGAAACATCTGCGCAAAATTATTCCCGACAACCTCGATATGATCCTGACTTCGCTGTTTACGCTGGTGATTACCGGGGCCATCACCTATTTGCTCATCATGCCGCTGGGTGGTGAACTGTTTAAGGGGATGTCGTGGCTTTTTATCCATCTCAATAACAATCCCTTTGGCTGTGCGCTGCTGGCCGGGTTGTTCCTGATCGCGGTGATGTTCGGCATCCATCAGGGCTTTATTCCGGTCTACTTTGCGCTGATGGAAACGCAGGGTTTTAACTCGCTGTTCCCGATTCTGGCGATGGCGGGCGCAGGGCAGGTCGGCGCATCACTGGCGCTGTGGTGCAAAGCAGAAAAAGGGGCGCTGCTGCGGGCGCAGATCAAAGGTGCCATTGTGCCTGGCCTGCTGGGCGTCGGAGAACCACTGATCTACGGCGTCACGCTGCCGCGCCTCAAACCCTTTATCACCGCCTGCGGTGGCGGGGCGCTGGGCGGTTTCTTTATCGGACTGGTAGCGTGGCTGGGTTTGCCGGTCGGGATGAATACGGTATTCGGACCCTCCGGGCTGGTCACGCTGCCGCTGATGACCTCCAGCCAGGGGATTTTCGCCGGTATGGCGGTTTACCTGGCCGGACTGATGGTAGCCTGGACCGGCGGATTTCTGCTGACCTGGTGGTTCGGCACCCGAAACGTCGACCTCAGCTGACTGGCTGCCGGAATTCTGAAATCCGGCTAACGGATGAATAATCACCTGAAAATGTGAAAGCCGCTGCAAAGCGGCTTTTTTATTGCCGGTAATTTAACTTAATCGCTAAAGAGTAAGCGGACGGATGCCGAAAACATAAAAAAAGGTAATCGTTATTTCTCAGCCCACTGTTTTCACGCTGGCACGCAGACTGTCACGTGCAGGACGTCGGGTCTTCAAGGACTTTTGATGCGTAACAACCAGCCTGTCTCTCAGTGTGAATATCAGTTTGACGATCATGCGACACTCATGTCGACCACCGATCTCAACAGCCATATCACTTATGCCAACGACGCCTTCATCGAAGCGAGTGGATTCTCTGCCGACGAGATTAACGGCCAGCCGCATAACATGGTGCGTCATCCCGATATGCCCCCGGAAGCGTTTGCCGACATGTGGGCGACGCTAAAACAGGGCGAGCCCTGGACTGCACTGGTTAAGAACCGCCGTAAAAATGGCGATCACTACTGGGTGCGGGCTAATGCCATTCCGGTGGTGCGCGACGGTAAAGTGCAGGGCTATATGTCAGTACGCACCAAACCCACGGCAGAGGAAGTCCGTCAGACCGAAGCGCTCTATCAGGATTTTCGTGAAGGCCGGGCCAGAGGGCGACGTTTTCACAAAGGCCTGCTGGTTCGCAGCGGCTGGCGTCGTCCCGCCTCCATTCTGAAAACGCTGCCCCTGCGCTGGCGGATCCGCAGTACGCTGCTGGCGTTACTGCCCCTCTCGGTGGCAGGCGTCTGGGCGCTTGGCATGACGCACGCAGCACTGGCCGGCTTTGCCGCAGGCATGGCGGCGCTACTCACACTGAGCAGTCTGTGGCTGGAGCAGCAGATTTCACGACCTATCGAGCGGATGTGCAAACAGGCGCTAAGCGTGGCGACCGGTGCGAGTCACAAGGTCGAGCAGATGGACCGCGTTGATGAAGTCGGCGTCACGCTGCGCGCTATCGGTCAGCTCGGATTGATGTTCCGCTGGCTGGTGGATGATGTCAGCGGTCAGGCAATCAATGTGTTAAGCGCCAGCGACGCCATCGCCCGCAGCAACAACGAACTGAGTCGCCGTACTGAGCAGGCCGCGGCCAACGTACAGCAGACCGCGGCCACCATGAACGAAATGACCGCCACGGTGAAGAGCAATACTGAAACTGCGAACGAGGTGAATATCCTGTCAGCTGACACCAGCCAGGCAGCCAGCAAAGGCGGTGAGGTAATGACCGAGATGATGGGCATGATGGGCGAAATTGCTGACAGTTCAAAGCGGATTGCCAATATTACCAGCGTTATTGACGGCATTGCTTTCCAGACCAACATTCTGGCGCTGAACGCCGCCGTGGAAGCGGCGCGGGCCGGTGAGCAGGGCAAAGGCTTTGCCGTGGTGGCGGGTGAAGTCCGCAGCCTGGCTCAGCGCAGCGCCACAGCCGCCAGCGAAATCAAAATGCTGGTCGAAACCAGCGCCAGCCGCGTTCAGTCGGGCAATGAGCACGCCAGCGCGGCGGGCCGGACGATGCAGGATATCGTGTCACAGGTACAGAATGTGACTGCCCTGATCGCTCAGATCAGCGCCGCCACGGCCGAACAGGCGACCGCGCTCAGCGAAGTCAGTTCAGCGGTGGAAGATCTTGATGACATCACCCACCAGAACGCCGCCCGCGTAACAGAAAGCGCCGAGGCTTCAGGTCGCATGACCCACCAGGCTAACCGGCTGGTGGAAGCGATTAGCGTGTTTCGTTAAGAGATAAGATTACGAGGCCAGCGCCTGCGTGCCGTCGCGTCCGGCACGCAGCGCGCCTGGCGACTGCCCGACAATCCGCTTGAAGGCGCGACTGAACGCCGCAATCGAGCCGTAGCCGAGATGATAAGCGACGGCTTCCACCGCTTCGCCATTGTTTACAATCCGCTGCACCGCCAGCCGCATCCGCAATTCGGTCAGATATCGCAGTGGCGTCATGCCGGTAGCAGTGAGAAAACGTCCGGCGAACACCGAACGCGAACAGCCCGCCACGCTGGCGAGTCGCGCCACCGTCCAGTTTTCGCCCGGCTCCCGATGCATCGCGGCAATCGCCTGGCTCAGACGCGGATCGCGCATCGCCTGCACCAGCCCGCTATTCTGGCCGCAGCCGTTCTCTACCCAGCCGCGAACTATCAGCGCGGCAACCACATCAGCCAGACGCGACAGAATACCGGCAAAGCCCGCCTGGCGGGTCCGCGACTCCCGCTCCATCGCCGCGAGAATCGGCTGAATCTCCGGGTACTGCGATAGCAGCGTACTCACCAGCATCACATCCGGCATGGTGTTGATCAGCGGTTGCATGCCGCCAAGCTCAAACGCCATGCAGGCGCTGAACAGCAGCACGCTGTGCTCGTCATCACAGGCATCTTCCGGTGCAGCAATCGCACAGACGGTGTCGCAAATCGGCTTACTCGCCATGTTTTTAATACACTGGCAGTCCGCCTCCTCACTGGAGATCAGGCTGTGTGGCTTACCGTGCGGCACTAGCAGCGCATCACCGCTGTTGAGCTGAAACACCTCACCGGAGGCGCCGCGCACCAGCAGTGAACCGCGTCCGACAAAGTGAAACTGCGCCCGCCCCGGCGCGTGCTCATAATGCAGCCCGAACGGCGCGCTTACCGCGATACGCTGATAGTTCACGCCATACAGACGCATTCCCATCAGCAGCTCACTGGTCAGATCTCCATAGTGGCTCATACGATTCCAGACGAATTATCAAAAATGAAGGTGTAAGCATCATAGATCGTCCTGACGCTCCACTCTATGCTCTCACTCACTTTTTATCTTCCGGAGAAGCAGCATGAGTCTGACAACCGAAGTGGCTGATGAGGTTTCCTCGCCGACCCGTCCCGCCTGGGGCGCGGTGTTTGCTATGGCGTTTGGGGTATTCAGCCTGATTACAGCCGAATTTTTACCCGTGAGTCTGCTGACGCCAATGGCCCACAGCCTCGGCGTTTCAGAAGGGCAGGCGGGACAGACCGTCACCATCACCGCGCTGGTGGCGCTGTTTACCAGTCTGGTTACCGGCAGCGTCACGCGGCGCATCGATCGCCGCATCGTTATGCTGGTGTTCTCGCTATTGCTGATTGCCTCGGCGCTGATGGTGGCATTTGCGGCTGACCTGACGGTGATCCTGTTAGCGCGGGTGCTGCTGGGGATGGCCATTGGCGGCTTCTGGACGCTCTCAACGGCCATCACCATGCGTCTGGTACCCACCGATCAGGTACCGCGTGCGCTCTCTATTGTCTTCAGTGGGATCTCGCTGGCGACGATTATCGCCACGCCACTTGGCAGCTATCTCGGCGGACTGGTGGGCTGGCGCAACATCTTTATGCTGACCGCCGGACTGGGTGCGGTGGCGCTGCTGTGGCAGTTCTTTACCCTGCCCGCCATGCCAGCAGAGAACAAAGCCCGCAACGGCGGCGTGCTGGCGCTCCTGCGTATTGGCGTGATGCGCTGGGGCATGCTGGCGGTGATCATGATGTTTACCGGCCACTTCGCTTTCTTCACCTATCTGCGTCCATTCCTGGAAGGCGTTGCACAGCTCAACCTTAATCAGCTGTCGCTGGCGCTGCTCGCCTTTGGTGTGGCGAACTTCTTTGGTACCTCGCTGGCGGGTTTTCTGGTCACCCGCAGCGTATCGCTGACGCTGAGCGGGATGGCGCTGTTAATGAGCGTCACGGCGCTGATGCTGGTGAGCTTTGGCGATGTCAGCTGGATGGTGGGCGCAGGCGTGGCAATCTGGGGGATGGCATTTGGTTCGATGCCAACCGGCTGGTCAACCTGGATTTCGCGCGCGGTGCCGGATGACGCGGAATCAGGCGGCGGGTTACTGGTCGCCACCATTCAGCTGGCGATTACCGTCGGCGCGGCAGCGGGCGGCTGGATGTTTGACCTGCGCGGAGCAGGCGGCGTGTTCGTTGCCAGTGGCGTGCTGATGCTGCTGGCCGCACTGACCATCTTCACGCGGGTTCGACATCACGGTTAATCTTCTCAAGGCAGCGCATTATGCTGCCTTTTTTTATCGAAGTGGGTTATTAACCTTTTGAGCGATAACTGTGCGATACGTGCTTTTTATGTTCAGTTTTACTGAAAGAGATAAGCAAAACCCTCCGCTTTTTACTGATCAACTTCCGGACTAATATATCTATCAACAAGGCAGCACGCCTTACCTGATAAAAATTAACCGAGGAATTGACCATGAAATCTATCAAAACTTTTGCAGCTGTTATCGCGCTTTCTGTTCTGCCATTCGCCAGCTTCGCGCAATCTGTGACCGCCATCGACTCTACGCTGGATGGTGCAGAAGCGAAAATTGCTGCGCAGGCGCAGGAAGCTGGTGCTTCATATAAAATCACTGAAGCTTACACCAACAACGGCGTTCACATGACCGCTGAGCTGCTGAAATAAAACGCTCTACCCTCTTGTGCTGACAGGACGCCTCCGGGCGTCCTGGCTTCGTTTCTCCGCGAATAATCCTGTCTCTTTCCTTCATAAATAATTATCATTCTCAAAAAAAACGTAAATCAGCCTGTGCGTCAGGCCTTTCTGGTTGCAATGTCGGGCTTTCTTATCACTGCGTCTGCAGTGGATTAACTCTGGAGAAGTTATGAAAGCGATTACCATTACGCGCCGGACCCTGCGTCCGCTGTTACTGGCTACGGCCCTGTTCTCTGCCTCAGGATGGCTGGCAGCGCAGGCGGCGGATCTTAATCAGTCCGTGGGCAAAGGTGTTTATGAACTGGCGGTCAGCCCGAAAGACAACGCGCTGTTTGTGGCGACAGCGCAGAACAGCAGCGGTAACGGCGGTACGGTTTTCCGTCTCGACCCGTCTACGCTGGCGGTACAGCAGGCAATCAACACTGAGCTGAAATCCTTTGGTGCGGCAATCAATCCACAAACCAACGTGCTTTATATCGGTAATACCGTAAACGGTTCGGTCACCGCTATCGATGCCAGTAGCGGTAAAGTACTGAATACGCTGGTTCTGGATAGCCGTCCGCGCAGTGAGACTGTGCGTCCGCTGCAGCCGCGCCAGGTGGCGGTGGATGTGAAAACTAACCGGGTTTATATCACCGGACTGGGACCGCAGAGCGTGGTCTGGGTGGTGGATGGCGGCACGATGAAGCTTGTCAGCACCATTCCGAATACTGGCAAAATGGGCACCGGTCTGGCTGTGGATGCAGATGCGCAAAAGGTCTACGTCACCAATGCGGATGGCGAACTGGTCACGATTAATGCGCGTACAAATGCGGTTGAGAAGAAGCAGAAGATTGACGGCGATAAAGAGCACTTCTTCCTGAACATTGCGCTGGATAACCATGGCCAGCGCGCTTTCCTGACAGATTCAAAACAGGCGCAGGTCCTGGTTGTGGATCTGCGTAATCAGCAGGTAATTCAGCGGATTGATGTGCCTGAATCGCTGGCGGTGTTGTTCAATGCGCAGCGTGATGAGCTTTATGTTACCCACCGCAAAGCCGGTGAAGTCAGCATCATCGACGCCAGCAGCTATAAGGTGAAGCGCACGGTAAAAACCCCGGCATTGCCTAACAGCCTGGCGCTCTCGGCGGATGGTAAGGTGCTGTACGTCAGCGTAAAACAGCCCGGCTCGCGCAAGGAACCGCCAAAAAATCCTGACAGCGTGATGCGTATTGCGCTGTAAGTGATCCCTCTTCCTCTCCAGCCAGAGAGGAAGAGTCTTCCCCTGAGCGTATTACACTTCTTCTGATGCCTCGCGCATCATCTCATCATGCGGCACATCATCCAGAATCTGTTCAAAGCTGCGCAGACGTTTGTAGATCGACATCAGTTCAACCAGCGTTGACCACGAGGTGATCAGATACTGGAACGAGCCGCGAACCTGATCGAACACGTTGCTAATCTGATTGAGCAGACCCAGCGTTATTGTTCCTGCGGCGATTGAAGGGAACAACATGATCAGGCCAAAGACAGTATCTATCTGCAGATAAAACATTCTGGCGATATTAAAGTACAGATAATGAAAATAGAGGCGAAAGTAATTCAATCTGACGTTGCTAAAAAGCGCTTTTACCGTTGGCGGTGAAGCGCGATCTGCATTGTCTTCGCCGTAAACCAGCTCTTTACGATAAGCGGCTTCGACTCGCTGATTGCGAAATTCCAGTCCCGGCAATTTTAATCCTACGACGGCTAACAGTCCTGTTCCCAGCACAGACCAGATAACGGCGGCAAAGACCAGTGCATAAGGTATAGCGCCAAGAATGGGTACGCTTTTTACATGATGTGACAGCTGAACCAGGATCGGTAAAAAAGCGATGAGCGTCATGATCGCCTGGATGAAACTGACTCCCCAGCCCTCCAGTGTCTGAGCAAAGCGCATCGTATCTTCCTGCACTCGCTGTGCAGCACCCTCTACATGACGCAGTCGCTGCCAGTTATGCATGTAGTAGTTATTCATCGCGGTACGCCAACGGAATACCCAGTGGCTGATGAAAAAGGCATTAGTGACGCCAATAGCCACCGCAACCATAACAATGCCCGCTATGCCTGCCATTTCAGTGTAAAGCTGGCTTATCGTTACTGAACCGGCTTTGGTTATTGCCTTCTGGATCAGGTCGTAAAAGGGTTGATACCAGGCGTTAATGGCGACACCGACCTGAACGCCAAACCAGGTAACAAAAACAATCAGCGCAGAACCCCACACCGACCAGCGCTGCCAGGGATGGTTATCAATCATTCGCCAGGCAAGGGCAAACAGGCTAACCAGCAGCCAGTAGTAGGCATAAAACCATAACTCACCCGGTGCAATAAAGCGCATCACTGTGGTGGGCAAGGGCTGCTTTATCGCGGCCTGAAAAGCAGGCGAAAAATGGGCAGGCAAATCGCTGGCAAAGCCGAACCAGGCAATAATCGCTATTAAGCTCCAGACAGCCGCTGAGCTGAAAAACAGCGCTGGCCGCGGAAAAAAAGACTTAAACATAGGCACTCCGCTGTTGTGTGTTGCCTGTTATAACGTTTTTGGCGGGTCGCTGTCTGTAGTCTGTTGTTTCTGCTCATGACAGGACGGTGATAGATGTTAATGAAATTGTGCGGTTTTGTTTCGTGGAACTAAATCTTTGTGAATGGCAGTGTTACAATGCGCTGGCTTGTTACCGGTAACAAGTCAGATGCTACCCTGAATTTGCTGATAAAAACCATTACAACGCAACCACTTATTTTTCATACCGCCGGATAGGGCGGGAATGAGGCAATGTCATGTCAGAACAAAAAAAAGGTCATTCACGCAGGGATTTTTTGCTGAAGACAATTACCCTGGCGCCTGCAATGGCGGTAGGTTCCACAGCGATGGGCGCGCTCTCCCTGCCGCTCGCTGCGCAGGCGGCTGAAACCCCGGCGGGTCCACAGCAGGCGCGTGACTACCAGCCAGCCTGGTTTACCGCCGAAGAGTTTGCCTTTATTACTGCCGCCGTGGCTCGGCTGATCCCCAGCGATGAGCGCGGGCCGGGTGCGCTGGAAGCCGGCGTGCCGGAGTTTATCGATCGTCAGATGAATACGCCGTATGCCACGGGTTCAAACTGGTATATGCAGGGGCCGTTTAATCCGGATCTGCCGAAAGAGCTGGGCTATCAGCTGCCGCTGGTACCCCAGCAGATCTACCGTCTTGGTCTGGCCGATGCCGACAGTTACAGCAAACAGCAGCACGGCAAGGTTTTCGCCCAGCTCAATGGCGAGCAGCAGGATGCCCTGTTGCAGGCGATGGAGAGTGGCAGCGCGGAATTCAGTCAGCTGCCATCAAAAGTCTTCTTCAGCTTCCTGCTGCAGAACACCCGCGAAGGCTTCTTCAGCGATCCCATCCACGGCGGAAATCAGGGCATGGTCGGCTGGAAGCTGATCAACTTCCCTGGCGCACGCGCCGACTTTATGGACTGGGTAGAGCGCGGCGAACGGTATCCGTTCCCGTCAGTGTCGATTCGCGGGGAGAGAAGCTAAGCATGGCTAACGAAATGAAAAAAGTGGATGCGGTGATTGTCGGCTTCGGCTGGGCAGGCGCAATTATGGCGAAAGAGCTGACCGAAGCGGGCCTTAACGTGCTGGCGCTGGAGCGCGGACCGCATCGCGACACCTATCCTGATGGCTCTTATCCGCAGTCGATTGATGAGCTAACCTATAACATCCGCAAAAAGCTGTTCCAGGATCTGTCGAAAAGCACCGTGACCATTCGTCATGATGCTTCTCAGACGGCTGTTCCCTATCGCCAGCTGGCCGCATTTCTGCCCGGCACCGGCACGGGCGGCGCAGGTCTGCACTGGTCCGGCGTTCATTTTCGTGTCGATCCGGTTGAACTGCGGATGCGCAGCCATTACGAAGAGCGCTATGGTAAGAACTTTATCCCGGAGGGCATGACGATTCAGGATTTCGGCGTCAGTTACGATGAGCTGGAGCCGTTCTTCGACAAGGCAGAAAAAGTCTTTGGCACCTCCGGCAGCGCCTGGAGCATTAAGGGGAAGGTGGTCGGCAAAGATAAAGGCGGTAACCCGTTTGCGCCGGATCGCTCAGATAACTTCCCGCTGCCCGCGCAGAAGCGCACTTATTCAGCGCAGCTGTTTGCTCAGGCAGCCGAGTCTGTCGGCTATCACCCTTACGATCTGCCGTCCGCCAATACTTCGGGTCCTTATACCAACACCTATGGCGCGCAGATGGGGCCATGCAACTTCTGCGGTTACTGCAGCGGCTACGCCTGCTACATGTATTCCAAAGCGTCGCCGAACGTCAACATCCTGCCTGCACTGCGTCAGGAGCCGAAGTTTGAGCTGCGCAACAACTCCTATGTACTACGGGTCAATCTCAGCGATGATAAAACGCGCGCAACCGGCGTTACCTATGTGGATGGACAGGGACGCGAGCAGGTTCAGCCCGCTGACCTGGTGATCCTCTCCGCCTTCCAGTTCCACAATGTGCATCTGATGCTGCTGTCGGGCATCGGTAAACCCTACAACCCGATCACCAACGAAGGCACTGTAGGCCGCAACTTCGCCTATCAGAACCTCTCTACGCTCAAGGCGCTGTTTGATAAAAATACCACCACCAATCCGTTTATCGGCGCGGGTGGTGCGGGCGTGGCGGTTGATGATTTCAACGCAGACAACTTCGATCACGGGCCGCTGGGCTTTGTCGGCGGTTCGCCATTCTGGGTCAACCAGGCGGGCACCAAACCAATCTCCGGTCTGCCAGTCCCCGCGGGTACACCCAACTGGGGCAGCAAATGGAAAGCGGCGGTGGCGGATACCTACACCCACCATCTGTCGATGGATGCGCACGGCGCACACCAGTCCTATCGCGCCAACTACCTTGATCTCGATCCCAACTACAAAGATGCCTATGGACAGCCGCTGCTGCGCATGACCTTTGACTGGCAGGAGAACGACATCAAAATGGCGCAGTTTATGGTCGGCAAGATGCGCAATATCGCGGAAGCAATGAATCCGAAGATGATCATCGGCGGCGCGAAAAAGCCGGGCACCCATTTTGACTCCACGGTGTATCAGACCACCCACATCAGTGGCGGGGCGATCATGGGCGACGATCCCAAAACCAGTGCAGTGAACCGTTATCTGCAAAGCTGGGACGTGCCAAATGTGTTTGTGCCGGGCGCATCCGCCTTCCCGCAAGGACTGGGTTATAACCCGACCGGCATGGTGGCCGCGCTGACCTACTGGTCAGCCAAAGCGATTCGCGAGCACTACCTGAAAAACCCCGGTCCACTGGTGCAGGCATAAGGAGATGGCGATGAAAAATGGCATTCTGGCTCTGATTCTTGGCTCCCTGTCGTTCGCCGCACTGGCGGATAGCAGTGAGGACGATCTGGTTAAACGGGGTGAGTATCTGGCGCGGGCCGGTGACTGTGTGGCCTGCCACACCAGCAAAGGCGGCGCGGCGTTTGCTGGTGGTCTGCCGATGGCGACACCGATTGGCACCATCTACTCTACTAACATCACACCCGATCGCGAAACCGGCATTGGTGAATACAGCTACGACGACTTCCAGAAAGCGGTGCGTCACGGCGTAGCAAAAAATGGCGATACGCTCTATCCGGCGATGCCATTTCCTTCCTACGCGGTGGTCAGCGATGAGGACATGAAGGCGCTTTACGCCTACTTCATGCATGGCGTTGCGCCGGTCGGGCAGCCAAACCGGGACAGTGATATTCCCTGGCCGCTGTCAATGCGCTGGCCGCTGGCGATCTGGCGCGGCATTTTTGCGCCGGACGTAAAAGCCTTCCGGCCTGCCGCCCAGGAAGATCCGGTGCTGGCACGGGGTCGTTATCTGGTTGAAGGATTGGGACACTGCGGGGCCTGTCACACGCCGCGCAGCATTACCATGCAGGAGAAGGTGCTGACCAACGAGGAGGGCAGCGACTATCTGGCGGGCAGCAGCGCACCCATTGATGGCTGGACGGCCAGCAACCTGCGCGGTGACAACCGCGATGGGCTGGGGCGCTGGAGCGAAGAGGACCTGCGTCAGTTCCTGCGTTATGGCCGCAACGATCAGACCGCTGCGTTCGGTGGCATGACCGACGTGGTGGAACATAGTCTGCAGCACCTGAGCGAGGCCGATATCACCGCCATAGCGCGCTATCTGAAGTCGCTGGGTGCCAAAGACCCGCATCAGGCGGCGTTCAGCGTGGATGATGCCACGGCAAAAGCGCTGTGGCGTGGCGATGACAGCCAGACCGGTGCGGCGACCTACGTTGACAGCTGTGCGGCGTGCCATAAAACCGATGGTAGCGGCTATAAACGTTTCTATCCGGCACTACGCGGTAATCCGGTCGTGATGGCAGAGGATCCGACCTCACTAATCCATATCGTGCTGGTGGGCGGCCAGTTGCCTGGCGTCAATGGTGCGCCGTCGACCATTACCATGCCGGCATTCGGCTGGCGCCTCGACGATCAGCAGGTGGCGGACGTCGTGAACTTCGTGCGCAACAGCTGGGGCAACAAGGCGTCAGAGCAGGTCAGCGCGAAACAGGTCGCGGCACTGCGTAAAGATGAGAAAGATCGGCTGGGCAATGCAGATATCAACGTACTGGAAGGCAAATAACCGGCAGTAAATGAGGCCGTCATCATCAGGATGACGGCCTTTTCTTTATCCGGATGTGGCCTGAAAAGATCCCGATCTGCGACGGATTCTTCAGCTTGTCGGCTGATGGCTACAGATCAGCCGTCCCGGGCGGACAGGCCAGCATGATAAACATTATCTGCTTCGGCCAATGTCACCCGGTGATTCATTAAGACAGAGGATGCTCATCGTTTCTGTGCAAGAATATAAGTAATAATCAGACGAATTTAAGTGGTGGTGAGCTATGCAAAAGCATCCCTGTGCTGAACATGCAATGAAAAGCGCGGTGTTTTTGCCAGGATGTATTCACGCAAACGCTAAAGAAATGGCGCCTTCAGCGATTCTGCCTGCAGAAATTTCGTTTTGCACAAATCAGGTTAATTATAGTAGTCCATCTAAGAAAAAATAATCAATTTGTAAGTTTATGCCTGATGAAAACGGCGTTCTGTAAGCTGAGCTAAAATTGCGAAACTCCTCTGCTTTTTAATCGTTTTTTGTCAATGTTAACATCTCTGTCTTTGCTGCTGCCTGTCAGTAAAAATAAATCATGCTGAACGGGTTAAACTGTAACTACCTTACCTATTGAATAATGTCGTCTGGAGGTATTGCTGAAAGCAGCAGTGATAACGTTGCGATAATTTCACATCAAACGCCATAAAACTATCTTCCTGAGCACTAAACACTTGCTGGCAGGGGGAATCGTAGTTTTTATTAATCTATTGCTGCCCAGATTATTAACAATAATTAAACATCCAATTTTCAAATAACATTAATTGTTTTATTTAGATGCTTCATTAATTTTTTGGATGAAGATATCAGGATTAATACTGTTAATAATTGAATGCTTATAGAGACGTGCTTAATTCTTTTTTGGGGTTTTTTTTTGCAGATTTGTAAAATGTCGATATATTGACAATTTATCGTGAAAATGGTCTTCTTAGCCTGAAAATATCCATATAAAAAACAGTAGTGAACCTGACAGTCCTGTTACTGATCTGCGAGTAACTGTAATCACTACTGAGAGAGTGTTTAGGATTGGTTTTTTTAATAGGTTTTACATCGGGGTTAGGGTATTTCGCCGCTAGTTAATGAAATACATAGTTAATGAGAAAGCTCCTGACTGGTAACGAAATCAAAGAACAATTCTAACCTGTTGTTCTCATCTGAGAATGCAAGTGGTTAGTTTGTTATGAATTATCGGATCATTCATGAATATATTGTATTTAGCTAACGAAAGCATTATGTGCCAGGGCGTTTTTCACGTTTTAAATATTCGGTTTCCTGATGATGAGGTTTTACTTTTTCCGATAAGTGAAGTCCGACAGGCATTGCTGAAAAAGCGTTACGACATCATTTTGATTGATTGTGAAAGTATCGAACAACAGCTTGATTTGCATGAGCCGATACGTCCGCTTTCAGGGGTCGATACGCCCATCCTGGGATTATCAGCTAACAATGCACTCTACAATCGCCTGCGCATTGAGTTACCCAGTTTTCGTGGCCTCATTAATCAGGTCAGCAACGTGGATTTCTTTGTCTCGGCAATAACAATTGTCACTGCTGGCGGCTATTGCTGTTCATGGGACGTGTTTGAATCTGACAAAGAAGTCTATGAAGAGATGTATGAAAAGGCCGGATTAACACGGCGTGAGCGTGAAATATTAAAGCTGTGTCAATCAGGCGAAAGCAACAAAGCAATATCGTTGAGGCTCTCACGCAGCGAAAAAACAATAAGTGCTCATAAGTCTAATATTCTGCGAAAGCTCGGTATAAAAGGCTGGCAGCTAAAAGCTTTGCCTTATAACGGAAGTTCCTGTTTCGATGAAAGTGAATAGTCATTGAGGTAATGTTAAAAGCTATTGGTCTGAATAACTAATGCCTTCCCAAAAGATACTACTTTTAACGATCTCCTGCTAACAGCAGGAACTTTTTCATCCGGGTCAGTGAAGTGATGTTTTGACAGGGCAGAACAGCATCTTGCTTTATCAGATCAAAAGCTGTCGATTAATTTTTTTCAGGCCAGTCACCGTGCTTTGTTGTTCTTAAATCTTTGTTTGGAATAAATAACGAAATAGCTACTCTGCAAAACAATGAACTACTCCCAGCTAAAAAATTTGAAAAGTTGATAAGAATCTTCGATTAATAAGGAATAAATTTTATGAGTGAGAAAAAGATTGTTCTCATAACGCACCATGCTGATGGGAAAAATCAGAACGTAACCGCAAGTGACTCTCATCCGGCTCAAGTGGCTGTTAAACCAGGAAGTCAGTATCTGCTTAAGAATGAAACTAATGATTTTGCCCCTGAAAACGTCACACTTAAACGCGTGGGCAATGATTTAGTCGTTATTCAGGAGGGCGATTCTCAGCCCTCTCTTATACTCGAAGATTACTATGCTAAACATGATGGTCATCCACCCGTTTTGTTGGGAATGGCTGAAGATGGCATGGTTTATCCTTATATACCTGTTTCAGGCGAAAGCTATGAGACAGGCTATCTGATTGCTGACGGGCAGTTATCTCCTGTAGCGCTGGGCGGCGATTCTCTTGGCCCTGGGGCACCTTATGTGGTGGCACAGGAAGACAGCAACAATTTATATCCTTTATTCGCCTTACTCGCAGGAGCAGGTGCTATTGGTGCAGGTGCAGCGATAGTACACCATAACAATAAAGACGATGACTCCTCATCTCCAGCAGTTACGCCGCCGCAAAGTCAGGGTATCGGACAGATCACCGATAACACTGGCCCTGTCAAAGGCGCACTGACAGACGGCGCGCTTACAGACGAATCAATGCCTCAGATTTCAGGTCAGGGAACGGCAGGCAACATTATAACCATTTACGACAATGGTACTGTCATTGGCTCTACAACCATCGATGCAAATGGAAAATGGAGCTGGACGCCAGTTACTCCGATGGCAGATGGTTCACATGCCCTGGACACTACGGAAACCGATCCCGCTGGTAATGTCAGCGATGCTTCAGACGCTATCACGATTGTTGTCGATACTACGCCACCCGCTCAGTCGACTGTGCCGACCATTACGGACGGTGCGGGCAACGTCATTGATAACGGCGGCGCGACCAACGAGGCTCAGCCGAGGATTTCCGGCGAGGGCGAGGCGGGCAATACCGTAGTCATCTATGACAACGACCAGCCGATTGGCTCCGTGGTGGTGGATGCGGAAGGCAGCTGGAGCTGGACGCCGGACGCGCCGATGGCGGACGGCTCGCACAGCATCAATACCGTGGAGACCGATCCAGCGGGCAACAGCAGCGCGCCGACGGCGGCCGAGGTGATCACCATCGACACCGTAGTGCCGAGCGCAGTTACGCCGACCATCACGGACGGTGCGGGCAACGTCATTGATA
>Ga0209371_1000558_pt1 | contig 34258 bp, 36 predicted proteins | sample AgamicAtAmrz_FD_187165 | JGI IMG/M metagenome (GOLD analysis project Ga0209371, IMG submission 187165) | Agave microbial communities from Guanajuato, Mexico - At.Am.rz (SPAdes) (version 2) | ecosystem: Host-associated > Plants > Roots > Rhizosphere | place: Guanajato, Mexico | collected 2012-06-07
ACCACCGGCGTAAATCCGAACGCCGGACGTGTGGGAGCGGGTTTACCCGCGAAAAAGACACCGCGCTGCCTGGCACGGGCTACGCCCGTGTTCGCGGGACAAGCCCGCTCCCACAGGGGATTGGGCTGGTCTTTAGATTTTGAGCAAGACAGTTGCTCCCACACGGATTGGGTTTGAACTACCGACGGAGCTTTTCATAGGCGATCCATTCCTCACGCATTCGCCGGATCACTTGAAGTCTTTTGCACATTTGGCGGTAGCGGCGGCTGTTGTAGCAGGCGAGGGCCGAGGCGGCTGAGAGCATGCCCACCAACGAAAACAACTCTAATCCAGGCTTGAAGTAGCTTATGCAGTTGGCTGCAAGGCATATCACCAATACCCCTACAATCCACCATGTGAATTTTCCTCTGCCACGGATTACCGAGTACTGAGCGCACCCCAGCACGGTCGTGCCCAACATCAGCAGAGTAAAGGAGTACTCAAGGTAGTTTGGATGCTTGCGAAAGTAGACATCTGCTATGGCGCCTGCTCCCGTAGAGATGGCGATAATTGCCAGCAACATTGCCAGCGCAAGGATCGGGAAAAATCGTTTGAGGAAAGTCCTCACACAAAAGGTAAGGAACATCATTCACCGACATCCTCGATCAACGTTACTGCAAGATTTTCGATCATCCCGTTTCCTATGATGCCGACTCCGCTGTTGAAGGACTCACCAATCATTGCTGAGTCGCACTACGTGGCTGGGTTGAAGAATTGGCTATCTCTCACGATCAGCGACGGATTGCCTGCTCTATGGCTTTGATCGTTTCGGGTCTGATGCCCTGGGGGGCGGTGACTTCGATTCTCGGTGGACTTCGCGGTGGTGCTACCGGTGTCACTTGGGCCGCCTTGGCTTTGGCTGCTGCGCGGGCTTGTAATTCGGCCCGATGGAGAAAGCTCTGGTAGCCGGCCCAAGCTTTTACTACCAGTAGGATTGCCACAAGTAAGAATGTCCAGACATTGCTTCTGCGAACTTGGCGTAGCCAATTCCGGATGCCACTGGCCTGCATCGTGACTACCTCCGAGAGCCTTTTTAGCTGCTTTGGAATTGCCGGGGCCGCTTTGCGACCCTTTCGCGGCACGAGGCCGCTCCTACACGGATTGGGTTTGAACTACCGACGGAGCTTTTCATAGGCGATCCATTCCTCGCGCATTCGCCGGATCACTTGAAGTCTTTTACACATTTGGCGGTAGCGGCGGCTGTTGTAGCAGGCGAGAGCCAAGGCGGCGAAGAGCATGCCAGTCAGCGATATCAACTTCATGCCAGGTTCGAAATATCCTCTACCGCTGGCAATAAGACATATGGCTAGCATCCCCACGATCCACCATGTCGCTCCTTTTCTACCGCGAATAACGGAGTACTGAGCACTGCCCTGCACAACGCCACACAGTCCAAGCATGGCGACCATGTACTCAAGGTAGTGGGGGTGCTTGTGAAAATAGATATCGGTAATCAGTCCGCATGCTATCGGGACAGTTACCATAGTCAGGAGCATGCCTAGTGCTTTGATTGGAAAAAATCGTTTGAAAAATTTGCTCCAAGGAAATGTGAGGAACATCATTCTGCTAACTCCTCAAGTAAAATTACTGCAAGATTTTGGATTATTTCACTGTTGGTAATGCCGATGCCGCTGAGAACGGACTCAATAATAAGTGCTTTTGTCGTGTTCCTGACTTGTGTAGGTGTAAACCGTTTGGGGAAAATGCCGAGGCGCTGCTTGAGCTTAAGTTGCTTGGCTGTTAGCGATGGGTGCCGGATGGAAAGTGTTTCTGTCATCAGCTTGCTGCGTTGCTGACGCGTCAGCTTTCTGCTCGATCCGAACCATCCCAAGCCCGTGGTTCGCTTAAGTATCTGGAGGTATTTGATTGTATTAAGGGAGGCGCTGGCGATGCCAAGGAGAGAGATTGTTTCCAGAAGCGGTGAGAGAATTTTAAACCAAGTTTCGTGGTCCAGTTCATCGTTTGCTTCTGGTCGCGTGAGTTCCAGATAAACACGCGTTCCACCCAGATAACACTGAACGGCGGAAGCTCCAAGTGCAGCATGACCAGCAGCGCTTATCACAAGTCCGATACCCCCTGTGAAAGCGGCTACAGTGCCGCCCGACCACATCAGTACCACTCCACCTATCAACCCTGCACACGCCAACCCCGCATCCCAAATATCCGAAATCAACCTGGACTGCCGCGGATCCTTCACCTGCTGCTCAAGATACTGCTCAGCCGTAACCGCCCTAGGCAGTTCCTGCAACACCACCCTCTTCGGCAGCACACTGCAAACAGGCTGAAACGCCCGCAAGGTAATCGCGTTGTAATGAGTATCGACATAAACCACCCCCGCCCCGACGATGGCGGGATCGCGGTCGATTGCGGCATACAGTTTGGGAAGATCGATCGAGCTTTCGATCCGCTCTCGGGCGAAAGGCTTGAACGGGTTGCCACCTAGTTCCGTGATGGGCGGGCGAGGCATGACGGGTCCTGAGCAGGGCGTCAGGAGAGACCGTTGGGTCAGCCGCTAGCCCGCGATTGAGGGACTCGCGAGCATAAGAAGGTGGCATTGGGGGAGTATGTCAGACTGTTCCGGGATGGTGGTCGGAGGAGGCTTGGCAGGTCATGGATAGATGAAATTGTCCTTTTACCGCCAGGCATAACAAAGATTATCGGCAGTTCCAGCCACCATTACCGCGCCCGAGGCGTATGCCCGCCACTCCGAGCGCGCATGCCGCTGTGAGGTTCGACGGTGGAGGTCGCCGGGGCGGATTTCGGCTCGATCGAGGACGTGGGAGGTGCTGGGTGATGCTGGCTTAGATACGCGATCGGCCTTATGATGGCCGACCTTTCCGCAACACAAAGAGATGCGGAGAACACAGACTTCATAATTGAGAGTGGTGAGATGGAAGCGGCGCGTATTGAAGGATTCAGAGGTTTTTTTTCAAGAAATGTTCAGCCCATATGTTTTCTCGTAGCCTACTTTATTCTGGTTGTTCTCGGTAACTTGATCTATGCATCACCTTGGGGTTATGAGGCGATTGCGATCACTGAATATCCTACCGCCGTCTTGCAGCTCAATCATATCTTCAGTACCGGCTTCTGGGTGCTGCTGCTCATGCCGTTCGTGGTCACGCCGGCCGTGGTCTATGCGGTCAAGAGGCTGGCCGGAGACAAGGTGGACGCTGTCAGTCGAAGATTTCCCGAACTGACAGAGCGGTGGTTCGTCATCTTGTTTACCCTGGCGTGTGCCTACGTGCTGTTCAGCTTCTATCGGCACGGCGTGGCGGAGCTGTTCATGTCGGGCCGTGACTCGATTTCGTCAGTAGTTGCCCGATTCGAAATTCGTGAGCGCCTGAGCTTCGTGGTCTTTATCGTGCTGCAAGCCGTTGTGCCTTATTTGTCATACGCGGCGATCATCAATGCATCGAAGCGGCCGGGCTGGTTCTGGAAAGTGGCCGCAATCATTTCAATCGTCATGGCCTCGCTGTTCTTTATCATGATCAACATGAAATGGCCGGTCGTTCTTTACTATGCAGGTGCAGTGCTCGCCATTTTCATGCATACCGAACGGCACGCTTACGCTAAAGCGATTGTGGGTGGCGTGCTGGTTGTCGCGACTTACTTGTTGATCTCCACCGTGGTGTTTCGTTTCGGGCAGTCGAGCGAGCCACCGGTGGCGCAAGCGTTCATCGGTTCGGTGCAAGTGATCGAGGACGCCGAGCTTTCCGCGCAAGGTAACGAGTCGGCGATTGTCGCTGCCGCTGAAGTGGCTGCCGTTTCGCCGGTAGTTTCTCAAGAACCTGCAGTGGCGGTGGTAGAAACAGCACCTTCGCCGCAGCCACCGATGGTTCCCGAGAGTCGCAAGAGTGCCTCCATCGCCGAGCGTGCTGCGCAGTTGTCCGAAGTGGCGATGGGCGCAGCGCCAAGCCTGATGATGCATCTGGTCAACCGCATGTCGATCCCGTATCCCTATTACTATCAAGAGTTCACTGATCATCCATCTGCATGTGGCGGGATTCTCGCCCAGGCGCGGCCTGGTCCGAAGTGCCGGCCTTCCACCTACATCTACGACAAGATGTTCGCAGGCCGGGCCGATCAGTTCCTCGGCAAAGGCACTGCACCGGCGGCGGTACATATCTCAGGCTACGCCGTTGGCGGCTGGCCTGTGGCAGTCATTTCCCTGCTATGCGCCAGCATCATCATGGGCATCATGGCCAGCATGCCGCTGAACGCCAGCTCTACCATCTCGGCATTCGGCATCATGGGCGCCCTGGCGGGCTATCACTTCTCCCAGGTGCCAGGAGAGGGTGTAATCTTCTACGAGCACGGTTTGTTCTGGACGTTCTCGGTGATGATTGGCTACTGCATACTCGTCTACTGTTTCGGACGCCAGCCTGGTTCGCAGGGGCCTGTCCAGGCCTGATAGCTGATGATCGACGGCGCCTTCACGGCGCCGTTTTTGCACCCACCGTTGACGCTCCTGTCGCGATTGTATCGCCCTGTATCTCATCCCTGATCCTGCGTACTTGCATACAAATCCCTCCCTCTCCGGATACGCCCCCGATACACGCTGACGTTCAAATGGCTCCACCCGAACGAACGGGGCCAGGCGCCCGGTTCATCGGCTCTCTCGCCCTAGGGGCAATGAACCCAGCGGTACGACCGCACTGACATCCGGAGAAATGCCATGTCCCATACCTCGATTTCCACCAAGGCTCGCATCGGCCTGTTCGCCATCGCCCTGGCAGGCGGTATCAACGTCACCAGTTCCGCTTTCGCTGTTGAAGCACTGCCGCAGGGCTACCAGCTTGCGGCCAACGAGAAGGCCCCGGAAGGCAAGTGCGGGGAGGGCAAGTGTGGTGCCCAAGGCAAGGCCACCCAGGCCGAAGGTAAGTGTGGCGAAGGCAAGTGCGGTGCCGAGGGCAAGGCCGCGAAGGCCGAAGGCAAGTGCGGTGGCCAGGCGAAAGCCACTGGAGCCGAGGGCAAGTGTGGTGAAGGCAAATGCGGCGATGCCTCCTTCGCCCGCACCGACACCGACCACGATGGCCGCGTTTCGCGTGCCGAGCTGCTGGCCGTGGCGCCGAAGGCCAACGCCGAATTCGATGCGATCGATGCCAACCACGATGGCTACCTGTCCGAGGCGGAGGTGTATCAGTTCCGCAAGCATCAGTTCGACGCCAACGGCAAGCCGTTCCCATCCGACCTGTACAGCCGCCTGAGCCAGGCCAAGCAGTAACGGCCATTCGCGCCCTTCCCGCACCCTTGGTCGGGGAGGGCCGTGCGCAACGTCCTGATCGCCCAGAAGGAGATGCACCGTGATTACCCCTCTGACAACCACGCTCTACACCGCCCGTACTCACACCAGCGGCGGCCGCGACGGTCGCGGTCGCTCCAGTGATGGTGCGCTGGACCTGCCGCTGAGCCCGCCCGGCTCCGGGCGTCCAGGCACCAACCCCGAGCAATTGTTTGCCATCGGCTGGTCGGCCTGCTTCATCGGCGCATTGCGTCGTGCGGGGCAGAAGTTCGACATCCGCCTGCCCGAGGGCGTGGCGGTGGAGGCTGATGTGTCGCTGGGCAATACCGCCGATGGCGGCTTTGCACTGGCCGCTCAGTTGACGGTGCACTTGCCCGGGCTTGCCCAGGAGGACAAACAGAAGATGGTGGCCGAGGCGCACCAGATCTGCCCCTACTCCAAGGCGACGCGGGGCAATATCGAAGTGGGTTTCGTGATTGTGTGAGGTGGGCGGCGCCCGTCAGGTTCGTACCACTGCCGGCACCACCCGCACGTAGATCAGTTCGCTTACCAGCTCTACCAGTGTCTGGGTAATCACCGCCGCTGCCGCCAGCACCCGCAAGTCTTCCGGCAAGGCCAGCGCCAGCGGCAGTACCACCAGCGAATTGCGGGTCGCGGCGCTGAACGTCACCGCTCGTGCTTCGCGCGCCTGCAGTCGGAACAGCCGCGCCGAGAGCAGCCCCAGCAGCGGTGCCAGCAGCGCGAACCCGACATACACCGGAATTACCGGCAACAAACGCTGGAAGTCGCCCAGCACCACGGCGATCTGCGAGCCGATCACGGCAATCAGCACCAGGGCCATGGCCGGCACCGGCATCCACGCCCAGGCGTCGTTCCAGCGAGCGATGGCCTGCGAGCGGCGTGCGCCGGCGCTGGTGAGTACGGCCAGCAGCATCGGCAGCGCAATCAGCAGCACGAAGGCTTCCACGAACGGCTCGATGGACAGTGCCACCGGGTTGTGCGTGCCGAGCATCAGGGCCAGGTACAGCGGCAGCAGCGCCAGTTGCACCAGCAACAGCACTGGCGTGGCGGCGAGGATCAGGCGCGAGTCGCCTTTGCCGATATGGGTGAACACCACCACATAGTCGATGCAGGGCGTGAGCAGCACCAGCAGAGCACCGATCAGGATCGCCGGATGCTCGACCAGTCCGCGCGTGGCCGCCCACACCAGCATCGGTACCAGCACGAAGTTGGCAAGCAACAGCGCGCCCATGAAGCGGCGGTGGCCCAGCCCCTGACGCAGGTCGAGAAAGGGGATCTGCAGGAACATCGCGTACATCAGCACGGCAATCGCCGGGGTCACCAGCGCTTGCAGGTGGCTGGCGGTGTCGGGGGCGAGCAGGCCTGCGACGATGGCCAGGACCACGGCAGCGAAGTAGAGGGGGATCTGCTGGGTTTCAAGTTGCTCTCGGGTCACGCGGGCGGTCCTGTGGGCGAGTGTGGGGCGATGGCCGCTCAGGATAGAGGCTGCCGGGCCCCCTGTGCCAGGGCTTGCCGGGTCGCGCCTACAGGTCCGCGATCTCGGGTTGTGGGCGCTTGGCACGCGCTGCGGGTTGCACTGGGGTTGGCTCGGCGAACCAGCGCGGCCAGGAGCTTTGCTGGCGCCCACTGACCTCGACGCAGGGGATCAGCTTTTCGCTGAGCACGTGCGTCTGCCCGACCGACACCGCCGTGCGGTATTTGCGGCTGTGGATGCATTCCCGGTCGCCGAACTCGCAGCGGTTCAGTTGCGTGCCGCCGCAGGGCCCGTTGGCCAGACCCTTGGGGCAGGTTTCCGGGCAGATGTACAAGGTGTCTTCGAGCCGGCATTGCCCGCAGGTGTCGCAACCGACCAGCGGCCGCTTGAGGCTGCGCTCCACGCCGTGCAGCACGCGCGCCGCTGCCGGTGTCGACCACAGCGCGCGGCGCACGCTCCAGCCGAATGCCTGGCTCAACAGCGTTTCGCGGCTGAACAGCTGGTGGTGCATGGCCGACAGCAAATGGTAGCGAGCCTTTTCCGTAAACGACGCCTGGACCTGGCGCTGGCCTTGCTGCCAGTGATGCCCGGGCGGGTGGAAAGTGACCGGTGCCACGCCGGGCATCTGCCAGGCGGCGTCCCATGCGCTGCGCCACTGCTCGAGGCTGTTGATGCGTGGCAGCCAGTCTTCCAGGGCCTGTTCCAGTTCGAGAAACTGTTCGAGTTCGTGCACGCCGGAGAGGTTGATCCCGGCGTAACCCAGCAGGCGCAGGCCGATGATCTGCAGGGCCAGGCGCTCGGTGGCACGCTGCCGGGCGTGGGCCTTGGACACCGCTGCCTCGGCGGCGAGCAGCGCACGCATCGCGGGGCTTACGGTGACACCCGCCACATGCTCGAGCATCCCGGCGCGGCCATCGGTCAGCCCCATGATGCAGGCGAGCAGAGGCCGAGGCGTGGGCTGGCGCTGCATCCAGTGCATGGCCTCGCGGTATTTCTGGAAGTCGAAGCCCAGTTGCAGGATGAGGAAGTCGACGCCGGCGGCGAGCTTCTTTTCGGCCTTGAAGTACTGCGCGCCGCCTTCTTCCTCGCGGTATTTGAACGGGTTCAGTGCTGCACCGAGCAGCCAGTCGGGGCGCGCCTGGCGCACGATCTGCAGGGCTGCGACGGATTCGAGGTAATGCACCGGACGCTGGCCCGGCGTGTGGCCGGGCAGGCGGTCGCCGGTCAGCAACAGGAGCTGGTCCAGGCCAGCGGCGTCCATGCGCGGCAACTGGGCGAGCAGGTCCTGGCGCTCGCGGTCCTTGCCGGAGAAATGCAGCAGGGTCGGGACCGGTGTATCGAAGCTGCGGCAGGCGTCGAGCGGCGACATGTCGAGCGCACTGCCGACCCGGTCGGCGATGGACACCGCCAGTGGCCAACCGCACAACTGCGCACGCGCCATGATGCTCTCCAGTGCCGCGAAGCGCTGGGCAGAAGGCTTGGGAACGAACTCCATGATGCAGACGAAGGATTGGTCGTTCAGGGCTTGTCTGAGCAGGCTCATGGCGGGTACCGGGTGCGGGCAGGATGACAGTGTGGATGGATTGGGCTGCAGTAGGTTGTCTGCAAGCGTACGGCATTGATCTGAAACAGACACGCGGCGCGGTTTACATCTGGATACAAGCCGGGCTTTGTCATCGAGCTGGTGGGCTGCTTGGATGCTGCGCTCTGTGGAGCGAATCTGGTTTTGGCGGTGACCTTTTCGCGGGCTTGCCCGCGAAAAGGTCACCACTGTCCCGGCCTCTTTCCCCAAACCTCGATAAATGGAGTTATTGATGAAGACCCTGGTAATCGGCGCCAGCAAAGGGCTGGGCAAGGCTTTGATGCAAGGCCTGGGCAACCCCGGTGACACCCTGATCGGCGTCGCCCGCGCCATCCCCCCGCATGTCCCCGCCGTCGCTGGTATCGACACCCGCTGGATCGAAGCCGACCTCGCTCACCCCGCAGCGGCCGTCGCCACCATCACCGAGGCTGTGGCTGATCAAGGCATCGACACCCTGATCTACAACCTGGGCATCTGGGAGCCCCTGGCCTTCGACCCCGCCTACGATTTTCTCGACGACCAGGACGCCCAGATTGAAACCATGATCGGCTGCAACATCACGGCGACCATCCTGCTGATCAAACATCTGCTGCCCCTGTTGCTGCAAAGCCAGCACCCACGCATCCTGCTGACGGGCTCGACTTCGGGCCTGCCGCGCAGCGGGCGCCCGGAGGTGACGTTCGGTGCCAGCAAATTCGCCCTGCAAGGCATCGCCGACGCTCTGCGTGAGGGCTACCGCGATCGGCGTCTTGGGGTGACCTGCCTGAACCTCGGCTATCTCAATACCGAGGATGGCCTGGAGGTGCCGGTTGCAGACGCTGCACAGCGTGGTGAAGGGGCACTGATACCGGTGCACGATGTGGTGCAGGTGGTCAGGATGGTCCTGTCACTGTCGCCGGCCAGCTTTGTCAGGGAGCTGAGCCTGCCGGCGATTCTGGATGACAGATTCTGAGATTAGCGGTGAGTGCTTCGCGGGCTCGCCTGCGCAGAACTCACCCCAGACTCATCGCTCGATCGTCAACGCGACACCTTGGCCGCCACCGATGCACAGCGTCGCCAGGCCCTTCTTCGCATCGCGCTTGATCATCTCGTGCAGCAGGGTCACCAGCACCCGGCAACCCGAGGCGCCGATCGGGTGGCCAAGGGCGATGGCGCCGCCGTTGACGTTGACCTTTGCCGTATCCCACGCCAGCTCCTTGCCCACAGCCAGGGCCTGGGCAGCGAAGGCCTCGTTGGCCTCGATCAGGTCCAGGTCGGCCAACTGCCAGCCAGCCTTCTGCAGGCAGCGTTGGGTCGCCGAGACCGGGCCGATGCCCATGATCGCCGGATCCACACCGGCACTGGCGTAGCCGGTGATCTTGGCCAGCACTGGCAGGCCCAGGACCTTGGCCTTGTCGACGCTCATCAGCAGCACGGCAGCGGCGCCGTCGTTGAGGCTCGAGGCGTTGCCGGCGGTGACGCTGCCGTCTTTCTTGAAAGCCGCGCGCAGCTTGCCCAGCGATTCGGCGCTGGTGCCCGGGCGAGGTTGCTCGTCGGTGTCGAACACCAGCGCATCGCCTTTTTTCTGCGGGATGTGAATCGGGGTGATCTCATCCTTGAACCGACCGCCTTCGATAGCGGCCACCGCCTTGCGCTGGGACTCGGCGGCAAAGGCATCCTGCTGTTCGCGGGTGATGGCGTACTTGTCCACCAGGTTCTCGGCGGTGATGCCCATGTGATAGTCGTTGAAGGCGTCCCACAGGCCGTCGGTGATCATGGTATCGACCAGTTGGCCGTGGCCCATGCGCTGGCCGGTGCGGGCCGACGGCAGCACGTACGGCGCCAGGCTCATGCTCTCCTGGCCGCCGGCGATCACCACCTCGGCGTCGCCGCAGCGGATTGCCTGGGCCGCCAGATGCAGGGCCTTGAGGCCCGAGCCGCAGACCTTGTTCAGGGTCAGCGCCGGCACCGCGTGGGGCAGGCCAGCCTTGACCGCAGCCTGGCGGGCGGGGTTCTGGCCGGCGCCTGCGGTCAGCACCTGGCCGAGGATCACCTCGTCGACTTGCGCAGGGTCGAGGCCAGTCTGCTCCAGCAGGCGCTTGATCACCGCAGCGCCGAGGTCGATGGCCGAGACATTGGCCAGGGAGCCCTGGAAACTGCCGATGGCAGTGCGGGTGGCGGCGACGATGGCGACTTCGTTCATTGTTGTTCTCCGGAAGGCGAAGTGGATCGCGACAGCATCACTGCCCGGGGCTCATTTGAGAAGTTTGTTTTTCTTTGTGATTGATCGGGTTTGCAAATGAATAGGGTGTCTGTGCCGGCCTCATCGCGGGGCAAGCCCGCTCCCACAGCCCCCGATGTATTCGGGGTGCAGCGACGTACTTGGGGGCGCGGGCTTGCCCCGCGATGAGGCCGGTACTCACACCGCTGGACAATGGCTGGTCACACAATGGATGCCGCCACCCCCTGCCGCGATGGCATCGATATCCAACTGCACCACGTCCCGATCCGGATACAACTCGGCCAACAACGCCCGGGCCTTTTCATCGGCCTCGCGATCACCGAACTGCGGAGCGATGACCGCGCCGTTGATCACGAAATAATTGATATACCCCGCCGCGAAATCCGGGTTGCCCCTGTTGAACGCGTTCTTGCGTGGATTCAGCGGCGGCGACACGGTGTGCACCTGCAACGCCCGACCCTCGGCATCGGTGGCTTGCTTGAGTATCTCCAGATGCCGCAGCGTCACGGCGTGGTCATACGAATCGGGGTCGGTATCGAGGTTGGCCAGCACCACGCCGGGGCGCACGAAGCGCGCATAGAAGTCCACATGCGCGTCGGTGATGTCCTTGCCCTTGATGCCCGGCAGCCAGATGATCTTGCGCAGGCCCAGGCGCGCCTTGAGTTCCTGCTCGACCTCGGCCTTGTTCCAGCCGGGGTTGCGGTTGGCGTTGATCCAGCTGCTCTCGGTCATGATCCCGGTGCCATGGCCATCGACTTCGATACCACCGCCTTCGCCAACCAGCTCGCTGCGCTGGTAGGCCGCGTTCGCCCGCGTGGCCACCTGTCTGGCCAGCTTCGCGTCGTAGCGGTGCTGTTGCTTGCCACCCCAGCCGTTGAAGTTGAAGTCCACCGCGCCCAGCTCGCCGTCGTCGTCGACCACGAAGTTGGCGCCGATGTCGCGCATCCAGATGTCGTCCAGTTCGGTTTCGACATAGGTGACGTTATGGCTGCCGCAGTGCTCTTGGGCAATGTCACGCTCGCTGGCGCGGCAGAACACCGTCACCGGCTGGTAGAGCGCTATGGCCCGGGCGATGCGGCCCAGCGCAGCCTGCACGTCTTCGGTGAAGTCTTCCCAGATCGCGTCCTGGGCGCCGAAAGCCAGGTAGGCGCGCTGCTGCGGCTCGCCCTCGTCGGGCATGAACCAGCGGCCCGCCTCGCTGGCGCGGGCGCGGCCCAATGGCAGGCCGATGCTTGTGGCGGCGCCGAGGCCGGCGGCGATCGACAGGTGCTGAAGGAAGGTACGGCGGGTCGGCATGGGTCAGTCCTGGGCAGTCTTGAAACGGGTCCAGACACGCATGCGCGCACGCATGTCGGCCTGGGGAATATCCTTGCCCGGAATCAGCCGGGCATAGGTGGCGGCATCGAGGTAGATGTCGGGGTTGTCGCGCATGCGCGCGTCCACCAGCGGGCGGGCCTTGGCGCTGGCCGTGGGGTAGCCGGTGAAGGTGCTGATCGCGGCCATGTTTTCCGGGCGCATGACGAAGTTGATGAAACGATAGGCGTACTCCGGATGGCGTGCATCGGCGGGGATCGCCATGGCGTCCATCCACACCGTGGTGCCTTCGCGCGGCACGCGGTACTGGAAGTCGATGGCCTTGCCTGCGGCCTCGGCGGTGCGCTGGGCCTGGATCACGTCGCCGCTGTAGCCCAGCGACAGGCAGGTGTTCTCGTTGACCAGCTCGGTCACCGGCTGCGACTGCAGCTTGCGCACGTAGGGGCGGATGCCTTTGAGCAGCTCGCTGGCGGCCGCCAGGTCTTCGCGCTTGGCACTGCGCGGCTCGCGACCCAGGTAATGGAGCACCACGGCGAGCACTTCGTCGGGTGAATCGATCATCGAGATACCGCAGTCGGCGAACTTGGCCGCCAGCTCCGGTTTGAACAGCAGGTCGAGGCTGTCCAGCGGGGCGTCGGGCATGCGCTCGCGGATCTTCGCCGCGTTGAAGGTCAGGCCGATGGTGCCCCAGGTATAGGGCACCGTCGCCTGGCTGGCCTTGGGGTAGCGCGCGTGCAGGGCGCGCAGGCCGGGGTCGATGTCGTCCAGCGCGGTCAGTTGCTGGCGGTCGAGCGGTTGCAGGCTGCCGGCGCGCATCAGGCGCTCGGCCACGGTATCGCCGGGAAACACCAGGTCGTAGCCGCTGCGCCCGGACATCAGCTTGGCCTCGAGCACCTCGCTGCTGTCCATGACGTCGTAGATCACCGGGATGCCGGTTTCGGCGGTGAAGCGCTTGAGGGTGTCCTCGGCAAAATAGTCGGCCCAGTTGTACAGGCGCAGGGCTTCCTGCTGCGCCTGGGCGACGGAGGCGCAGCAGGCCAGGGCGAGGGCGGCGAACAGTTGTGATGGACGGCGTGGCATGGCTCAGGCCCTCGTCGGTTGTGAGGTGCGGCCGTCGAGGGTCATCAACGGTGCGTACATTTCGGGACGGCGGTCGCGGTAGATGCCCCAGCTCAGGCGGTCTTCGCGCATGCGTGTCAGGTCCAGGTCGTGCAGCCACACGCCACTGCTGTCGCGATCGGCTTCGGCGAGCATCGCGCCCTTGTGGTCGCAGATGAACGAGGAGCCGTAGAAGCGCATCGACAGTTGCTCGTCACTGCGTGCCACTTCCTGGCCAATTCGGTTGGCGGCCACCACCGGCAGCAGGTTGGCTGCGGCATGGCCGCGCATCGCCATCTGCCAGTGGTCGCGTGAGTCCAGTTCGGCGGCGCCCGGCTCCGAGCCGATGGCGGTCGGGAACAACAGCACCTCGGCGCCCAGCAGCGCCAGGCAACGCGCGGTTTCCGGGAACCATTGGTCCCAGCAGATACCGATGCCCAGGCGGCCGAAGGCGGTGTCCCAGACCTTGAAGCCGGTGTCGCCGGGGCTGAAATATTCCTTTTCCTGGTAACCGATGGCGTTGGGGATGTGGGTCTTGCGGTAGACCCCGAGCAAACGGCCGTCGGCGTCGGCCACGGTCAGCGAATTGAAGAAGGCGTTGCCGGCGCGCTCGTACCAGCTCAGCGGCAGCACTACGCCCAACTCTTTGGCCAGCGCGGCGAAGCGGCGCAGCAGCGGGCTGTCGTGGTAGTCCTGGGCCAGCGCCTGGTGGCTGTGGCACTGCTCGATGCAGAAGTACGGCGTGGCGAACAGCTCCTGCAGCAGGATCACCTGCGCGCCCTGGGCGGCGGCCTGGCGCACCAGTTGCTCGGCGCGGTCGAGGTTGGCGGCAAGGTTCCAGTCGCAGCTCATCTGCGTGGTGGCGATGCGCAGCAGGCTCATGGGCGGTCCTCCGCTACAGGCCAGGCCGGCTGTTGCTGGGTGATGCAGTGAATGCCACCGCCACCGTGGGCGATGTGGTCGATACGCACCGGCACGATCTCGCGGTCGGGGAAGGCCTGGGCCAACTGACGAGCGGCGGCCTGGTCGGCGTCGATGCCATAGGCGGGCATGATCACTGCGCCGTTGGCCAGGTAGAAGTTGGTGTAGGAGGCGCAGAACACTTCGACGTCTTTATCCACTGCGGCGCTGGCCTCGAACAGGTCGAGCAGCTCGAAGCGCCGACCCTGGGCATCGCTGGCCAGTTCCAGGGCGCGACGGTTTTCCCGGGCGACGTCGGCGTAGACCGAGCCCTGTTCGTGGGTGGCATCGACCAGCAGCACGCCGGGCCGGGCGAAGGCGCAGACGCCGTCGACGTGGCCATCGGTCATGTCACCGGTGACGTACTGCGGGTCGCCGGGTAGCCAGATGGTCTTGCGGATGCCCAGCAGGCGGGCGAAGCACTCCTCGAAGTCAGCCTTGCTCAGGCCGGGGTTGCGGTTGGGGTTGAGCAGCACCGACTCGGTGGTGATCAGGGTACCTTCGCCGTCCACGTGAATGGCGCCGCCTTCGTTGCACAGCGGCGTGCTGAAGCCTTCCAGGCCCAGGTGGTCGAGGATGCGCCGACCGAGGCTGCGGTCCAGGCCGTGCTCGGACTTGCCACCCCAGGCGTTGAAGCGCCAGCTCAGGCCGGCCAGGCCGTGTTGCGGGTGAGTGATGAAGGTCGGCCCGCTGTCGCGGCACCAGCTGTCGTCCACGGTCAGTTCGATCAGCTCTATACCGGCGCCGCACAAGACGCGGGCGCTGGCCATGGCGGACGGCGCGACGATCATCTTCACCGGCTCGAAACGGGCGATGGCGCTGGCGACCCGGGCGTAGTCACGCTGTACGTCGGCCAGGGTCACGCGCCAACCGGCCTCCCACAAGCCTTGGTTGTGCGGCCAGATCATCCAGGTGGCGGCGTGGCGGGCCCATTCGGCGGGCATGCGCCAGCCGCTGGCGATAGACAGGTCCATGGTTAGCTCCAATGTATTAGTGATTTTTATCAACGAAGCCCGCCGTCGCGGGTGTTGGGGTCCATGATATGGCTATGAAGCGGCGTGGACTAACGATAGATTTAGCGTACTTCTGATTAGAAAGGCTTATCGATAATGCTCAAGCACTGGCCGCCCCTGAATGCCCTGCGAGGCTTTGAAGCCGCTGCCCGCCTGGGCAGTTTTCACAAGGCCGCCGAAGCCCTGAACCTTACCCAGTCGGCGATCAGCCAGCAGATCCGCAGCCTGGAAAGCTACCTGGAGCAACCGCTGTTCCACCGGACCGGGCGCAGTGTCAGCCTCACCGATGCGGGCCATGACCTGCTCAGCACCGCGCAGGTCATGCTGCAACAACTGGCGGTAGGCATCCGCCGGCTGGACCAGTACCGCAAGCCCAACCAACTGGTGGTCAACACCACTCCGGCCTTCGCCCGGCACTGGCTGTTGCCGCGCCTGGCCGACTTCCATGCGCGCTGCCCGAAGGTAGACCTGTGGCTGTTCACCAGTTTCGATGCGCCGGACATGAGCAGCCAGACCATCGACCTGGCGATCCGCGACGACCTTGGCCCGCAGGCCGAGTGCAGTTTCAGCGTGTTGCATCAGGACCGTCTGTATCCCGCCTGTCATCCCGCCTTGCCCGAGACCGGGCGCACCACCTTGCATGGCGAACGGGAAATGGACTGGAGCCACTGGCAACTGGAGGGCGGCGAAGCGGTGGGGCAGCAGGGCAAGGGGTTGAATTTTTCCGATCCGGGGCTGCTGCTGGATGCGGCGGGAGAGGGGCTGGGGATTGCGTTGGTCAGCCAGTTACTGGCCCAGCGGCTGGTCGACGAAGGGCGCTTGCAGGCGTTGTCGGCGCAGCGCGTGCGCGGCCCGGCGTGGAGCTGCCTGGTGCACCGCGATAGCCAGGACGATCCGCTGGCGCGGCAGTTTCTGGCGTGGTTGCGCGCAGCCTTGGGCTCCGACTGAGTAACTGATTCTTGTGGGGGCGGCGGTTCGGCGCCCCGACTTGCCCGCGAAAAGCACACCGCGGTGCCTGGCACGGGCTACGCTCGTGTTCGCGGGCAAGCCCGCTCCTGCAAGAAGCGAGTCGCTTTCGGATTCGGGTTTTGCTCGGGCCCTTGACCCCGTAATATGTGTCGGATCACTTGCGGGGGTAGTCTCACCCTCTGATCAATCGGAATCGCCCCTGCGGCGTTTCCCCAGCATAAACCTGACGAGGTACAGACATTGGCCATCATTCATCCCAAGGTACGCGGTTTCATCTGCACCACGACTCACCCGAAGGGCTGCGAGCTCAACGTCCGTGACCAGATCGAAGCCACCCGCAAGCTGGGCGTGCGCGAGGATGGTCCGAAGAAAGTCCTGGTGATCGGCGCCTCCAGCGGCTACGGCCTGGCAGCACGCATCACCGCCGCCTTCGGCTTCAAGGCCGATACCCTGGGCGTGTTCTTCGAGAAGCCGGGCACCGAGACCAAGGCCGGCACTGCAGGCTGGTACAACGCCGCCGCCTTCGACAAGTTCGCCAAGGCCGAGGGTCTGTACAGCAAGTCGATCAACGGTGACGCCTTCTCCGACGAAGCCCGCGCCAAGGTGATCGAGCTGATCAAGAACGAGATGGGTGGCAAGGTCGACCTGGTCATCTACTCCCTGGCCTCGCCCGTACGCAAGCTGCCGCAGACCGGCGAGCTGATCCGCTCGGCGCTCAAGCCGATCGGCCAGCCGTACAAGTCGACCGCCATCGACACCAACAAGGACACCATCATCGAGGCCAGCATCGAGCCGGCCACCGAGCAGGAAATCGCCGACACCGTCACCGTCATGGGTGGCCAGGACTGGCAGCTGTGGATCGACGCCCTGGCCGGCGCAGGCGTGCTCGCCGAAGGCGCGCGCACCGTGGCCTTCAGCTATATCGGCACTGAGATCACCTGGCCGATCTACTGGCACGGCGCCCTGGGCCAGGCCAAGCAGGACCTGGACGAAACCGCCCTGCGCCTGGACAAGAAGCTGGCCGGTGAAGTGAAGGGCGGCGCCAACGTCGCCGTGCTCAAGTCGGTGGTCACCCAGGCCAGCTCGGCCATTCCGGTGATGCCGCTGTACCTGTCGATGGTCTTCAAGATCATGCAGGAGAAAGGCGTTCACGAAGGCACCCAGGACCAGCTGGACCGTATGTTCCGCGACCGCATGTACCGCGCCGATGGTGCTCCGGCCGAAGTGGACGAAAAGGCTCGCCTGCGTCTGGATGACTGGGAACTGCGCGACGACGTGCAGGACGCCTGCAAGGCCATGTGGCCCAAGGTCACCACCGAGAACCTGTTCGAACTGACCGACTACGCCGGTTACAAGAAGCAGTTCCTCAACCTGTTCGGTTTCGAGCGCGCTGACGTCAACTACGACGAAGACGTGGCCACCGACGTACGGTTCGACTGCGTCGAGCTGTAAGCAAGCCCTTGACCGCGCAGCCGTTTGTCCCGGTTGCGCGGTTCCCTCCGTGGGCTTGTTAACATTCTGCAACAAATCCTCAGCTGGCCCTTTGCTATGGCCGCTTTCTCCCTGATCTATACAGCAGCTATTGGTCCGGCAATCTCGCCTGGGCCGGGGAGGCAGCATGCGCGCATTGCAAAAACTACAAGAACGGATCCGCCAGAAGGGTCTCAAGCGTACTTTCAAGACCCTGGTCGAACGCTACGTATTCTTCCATTGGGAATTGCTGTGGATGGAACGCGACCTGGTCACTCCCGTGCCGCCTCACAAACTCAAGGAACATCCGCCGGTCACCCTGGTGGAAATTACCACCGCCAATGCCGACGCCTTTGCGCGCTATTTCGGCGATCGCGTGGAAACCATGCGCGAACTGGCCGCTGATGGCCATACCGGGCACATGTACCTGGACGAGCACGGTGACGCGGTAGCCTTCATCTGGGCGAGCGTGGTCGACTACCACGACAAGCACTATTACGGCTGCACCTTCCCGGTGAAGCCTGGCGAGTTCTTCGAGTTCGGCGGCGAGATGACCCGGCGCTACTTTGGCAGCGAGTTGTCGGTCACCGCTCAGGTCGAGCTGTGGAACGCCATGCATGCCAAGGGCTGCCGCAAGGTGGTGGATGTGGTGGAGACGCACAACGTGCCAGCCATGAAGCTGCACCTGCGCATGGGCTATCACGAGCAGGGGCGGGTGATGCATGTGTATGGCCTGTTCGGGCGCTGGAAGCTGTTCCGCGAAACGCGTTATGAAGGTTCGCGGCTGGAGGTGCTGCGCAAGCCTGGAGTGGCGCGGGCGTTGCCGACCACCTGAGGCCGGTACAGCCAGCGAAAAATTTGCTAGCGTGGGCGGATGACAAAAAACGCCGCCCGCCTCCCGGCGCGACGGCGCAGGGAGCCCACCATGAGCAGCCTGACCCAACCTGCGACTGCCTTTCGCCATGAAGCCGCCGACGGCTACAGCCTCGGCGGTTTTCAGTGGCGCCACGCCGAGCCCGACCCCCAGCGCCCGCTGGTGATCATCAACGCGGCCACCTCGGTGCGCTGCCGCTACTACGCTCGCTTTGCCAACTACCTGTTCGCCCACGGCTTCGATGTGCTGAGCTACGACTACCGGGGTATCGGCGAGTCTCGCCCGGCATCGTTGCGCGGTTTCCAGGCGTCGTGGAGCGACTGGGGCTGCCTGGACTTCGAGGCCATCCTGCAGCGCGCCGCCAGCGAATTCCCCGGGCAGCCGGTGAATGTGGTGGGTCACAGCTTCGGTGGCTGGGCAACCGGCCTGGCGCCCTCGGCCGGGCAGGTGCGGCGGCTGGTGATGGTCGGGGCACAGTTTGCCTACTGGCGTGACTATGCGGCCGAAGGGCGCTGGCGGATGGTGGGCAAGTGGCATGTGGTGATGCCATTGCTGACCCGGCTACTGGGTTATTTCCCCGGCAAGCGCCTGGGTTGGATGGAGGACACCCCGGCCGGGGTGGTGCGTGACTGGAGCACGCCGGCACCGCGCTATGAACATCGGCCCAGTGGACGGCTGCTGCAGGCGCGGCCCTTCGCCCAGGTTCAGGCTGCGGCCCTGGCGGTGAGCCTGAGCGACGATCCCTTCGGCACCGTGGCGGCGACGGAGCGGTTGCTGGGCTATCTGGACCATGCCCAACCTCGCCATCTGCGCATATCGCCTGTTGATATCGGCGAGCAGGAGGTCGGGCATTTTGCTTTTTTCCATGATCGCTTTCGGGCGAGCCTGTGGCCGATAGCGCTGGAGTGGTTGCGTGATGGTGTGCTGTCGGAGGGGATGCCGGGGCAACGCCTGAGCTGATCGGGCTCAGATCACATGCCCGTACAACACCGCCAGCAGACCTGCCAGGGCGCAGGCAATCAGCACTTCCAGCATACTCCTGCGCAGCACCAGTAGCCCCACCGCCGCTAGCAGCGCGATCCCCAGCGCCAGCCCGTCGATCCCGGCAGCGAACCCATGCGGCCAGAACACGTGATAGGCGAAGAACAGCGCGAGGTTCAGGATCACCCCCACCACGGCGGCGCTGATCGCCGTCAGCGGCGCAGTGAAGTGCAATTGCCTGCGTGTGCGCTCTACCAGGGGGGCGCCGATCAGGATGAACAAGAACGAGGGCAGGAAGGTGAACCAGGTGACCAGGCATGCCGCCAGGGCTCCAGCCAGGAATGCCTGGTCGGCACCGAACTGTGCCTGCACGTAGCCGCCGACGAAGCCGACGAACGCCACCAGCATGATCAGCGGGCCGGGTGTGCTTTCGCCTAATGCCAGGCCGTCGATCATCTGTGTGGGCGTCAGCCAGCCGTAATGATCGACAGCCCCCTGATACACGTAGGGCAGCACCGCGTAGGCTCCGCCGAAGGTGAGCAGTGCTGCCTTGGTGAAGAACCATGCCATTTGGGTGAAGCTGCCTTGCCAGCCGAACAGCAGCGTCAGTGCCGCCATCGGCAGGCACCACAGCGCTGCACCGCAGGCCAGCAGCCCGAACAGGCGCGGCCAGTGCAGGCGGGTATGGACTGGCTGGGCCAGTGGGGCTTCGTCGTTGGGGGTTTCAGTGTTGGCACGAGTGGTCTGAAACAGCTGCGGCCGCCAGCGTCCGCCGAGATAGCCGACCAGCCCCGCGCCCAGCACGATCAGCGGAAACGGCAGGCCCAGCCCGAACAGGGCGACGAAGGCTGCCAGCGCGATGCCCCACAATGCCGCGTTGTGCAGCACCCGGGAGCCGATGCGCCAGGTCGCCTGCACGACAATGGCGGTGATCGCGGGCTTGAGGCCATAGAACAGGCCGACGACCAGAGGTTGCTGCCCCTGGGTGATATAGACCCAGGACAGGCCGATCAGAATGAACAGCGAAGGCAGGATGAACAGTGTCCCGGCAATGATCCCGCCCCAGGTGCGGTGCATCAGCCAGCCAAGGTAGGTGGCCAGTTGCTGGGCCTCGGGGCCTGGCAGCAGCATGCAGTAGTTCAGGGCGTGGAGAAACCGCGACTCGCTGAGCCAGCGGCGGCGTTCGACGATTTCCCGGTGCATCAGGGCGATCTGCCCGGCCGGGCCGCCGAATCCGATGAAACCGAGCTTGAGCCAGAACAGCATGGCCTGACGGAAGGGGATGCTAGGCGCTGGAGGCATTCGGGCAAGTCCTTCGGGCAACAAAAGGGCGGTCGGCGAAATCATGCTGGGCGCTGCTTTGCAGTACAAGGCCGCGCCGGCATCGTCTAGCTGCCGGAGCGGCCCTGGCGTCGTGAAGCGGGCGAAAATCAGTCGAGCGAACGCTCGCCGACCCCGGCGGCCGCTTCGCGAGCAGCCTTGCTTCAGGCGTTGCGGGTCAGCGGCTGCCCTGCGAACTGCACGCCAGCCAGGCCGTGCTTGATCAGCGCGCGAATGTTGCCATGGTCGCTGCCCTCGGGGGTGGCGAGCACGCTGCGGTAGTGTTCGCCAAAGGCCAGCAGCGCTTCCTCATCGCTCAGCCCTTCCAGCAGGGCCAGGCCCAGGGTCTTGCACGAACCTTCGTTTTGCCCGGCTGCGTTTTCCACGCCGCCGTTGTTGAAGGCTTGGGGCTGGTAGCTGTAGTTGGCGGCGATGAAGCCCAGGGTGTCGGCAAAAACGTGTTCGCCGCTGGCGAGGCTGTTGCGCAGGGTGTTCAGGTCAGTCACGGGGTTTTCCTTGTTCGAACGCCGCTTGCTGCTCGGCGCTGGCTTCTTTCTGGTATTGGGCTTTCCACTCGGCGTAGGGCATGCCGTACACCGCTTCGCGGGCGTCGTCCAGGCTCAGCTCGACCTGGCGCTCGTCAGCGGCGGCCTTGTACCACTTGGACAGGCAGTTGCGGCAGAAGCCGGAGAGGTTCATCAGGTCGATGTTCTGCACGTCGGTACGCTTTTGCAGGTGATCGACCAGGCGCCGGAACGCGGCGGCTTCGAGTTCGAGCTGTTGTTGCTCAGTCATGGGGCTTACCTCAGGTCATGCGGTTCTTCAGATGGCGGCCACCGTTGATGACCACCTGGCTGCCGGTGCTGTACTGGCTTTGCAGCAGGAACATCACCGCCTCGATCAGCGGCTGCGCACCCGGCTCGAATTCCAGCAGGGCCTTTTTCAGGGTCTGCCGGCGGTACTGTTCGTCGCCGCCTTCCTTCAGGATCAGCAGGCCCGGCAGGATACCGTTGACGCGCACCTTGGGCGCGTACTTTTCGGCGAACGACAGCACCATGTTCTGCAGCGCGGCCTTGGTTGCGGCATAGCCGATATGGCTCTTGCTGCCGCGCGAGGAGGTTTCGTCGCAGATGTGGATGATGTCGGCCTTCTCGACCTTGGCCAGGTGTTCGCCCAGCGCCAGGTTGAGGTGGTAGGGCGCCTCGACGTGCAGGCGGAACATGGTGTCGAGGCTCTGCAGGTCGTCGTCCAGCCACAGCGAGGCGTTGTGGATGATCGCGCGCAGGCCATCATAGTTGTGCTGCAGGTGTTCGATCAGCGCCAGGCGGTCGGCCTCGCGGGTGAGGTCGGCCTGGAACTGGATGATGTTCGGGTGTGCGGCCTGCGCATGAAGGCTGCGGCTGGCGCTGACCACCTGATGGCCGGCCTTGGCCAGCGCCAGGGCCAGGGCCAGCCCGACGCGCTGGCTGGCTCCGGTGATGAGGATAGGGCTGTTCATGTTCGGGGCAGTCTGTTCGTCTGTTCGTTCGTGCCCCAGCATACCCGAACTGCGCGGGCTTGCGAGCCCGCTCCTCAGCGGCTGCGCAACCCTTCGCGGCGCCGTGACGCCGGGCGTGCCGGGGGATTGAGCCAGCCGGCCAGCAGGCGGGTGGACAACGGAATGAACAGGTAAACCATCAGCGGCGTCAGCACCAGGGTGCTCAGCAGTACCCGGGGCAGCAGGTCCAGCGGTGCCAGCCAGTGGCCGAACAACAGGTTGAACAGCAGCGACACCGGGAAGAACGCGAGCCAGATGGCGGTAGCCTGCTTCCAGCGCGGCGGTTTATGCACCGTTTCGGTGCCGAACCAGGCGTCGATGCCGCTGAAGCGCCGCTCTTCGGGGCGCTCGAACAGGCCATCGCCACGCTGCAGCCAGGCGCGTCGCGAGGCGGAATGTTCCCAGGCGTGCAGGGTCCGTTCGTCGTTGAAGCGAAAGATGATCTGGAAGGCATCGCTGTCGGCGGGCGGTGCGAGGATGCCCGAGCCCAGGTAGCCGGGGAAGTCGGTGGCCAGTTGCTCGCCTTCATGGAGCCAGGCCAGCAGGTCCTGGTAGCGTCCATTGGCGGCGCGGCGCGACACCATCAGGGTGACGGGTGCGGTAGACATCGTGTATCTCCTTACGACGGGGCTGGCGGGTAGCCGGCCCCTTGGCCCGTGCCCGGGGTGGTGGGCGACGCAGGCGTGGATGCAAGAATCGGGCGCGGATTATCGCGTATATTTCGTGACCGGTCAGTGTTGTGACCGCAAGGTTGCGCTGACCCCTGGCCGATACCGGCGTAGAATGGCCGTCACATATCTACGAGACAGAGTTGTCACGCTCATGAAAGAGCCACAAGCGAGTGCCCTGATCGCACATGGGCTGGTGCATCAGGAGCTGTTTCCGATCCGCGAAGTGTCGCGCCTGACTGGCGTCAACCCGGTGACTCTGCGTGCCTGGGAGCGCCGCTATGGGCTGATCCAGCCGACCCGCACCGAGAGTGGCCATCGTCTGTATTCGCAGGCCGACATCGACGCCATCGACAGTATCCTGGGCTGGCTGCGCCGTGGCGTCGCGGTGAGCAAGGTCGGCAGTATCCTGGCGCGTAGCCAGGGTCCGGCGGAGGGGGCCTGGGCCGGAAGCACGGTCGGCGACCGCTCACGCTGGCAGGCCCAGGTGCGCGAGGCCGTGCGCCAGTTCGATGCCGCGCAGTTGGGGCGGTTGTTCGAGCAGGTGTTTGCCAGCCATGCGCTGGAGCAGGTCTTCGGTGAGGTGTTCATGCCGGTATGGCAGGCCCTGCGCGCCAGCCAGGCGGGGTATGGGCAGGCCAGCGAGTGGTTGTTCCTCGACCAGTTCCTGCGCGCGCGGGTGCTGTTGCGCCTGCAACTGGCACGTGAGCCCAAGAGCCGCCGGATACTGCTGTCGCCGTTGTCGGCAGAATGCCAGGAACTCGAGTTGCTGGTGGCGGGGCTGCTGCTGAGCAGTGACGAGGTGGCGGTCACGGTGCTGGCGCCGGGGCAGCCTGTCGAAGAGCTGGCGTTGGTCTGCGAGCGGTTGGCGCCGGATGCACTGGTGCTGTTCGACAACCATCGCCCGGCCAATGACCTGGACAAGCGCCTGGCACGCCTGGCGCAGCGGGTGAACTGCCCGCTGTTGCTGGCGGGCGAGACCGCCGAAATGGCTCAGGACAATCTAGAGGGCGGGTCGGTGGGCTGCCTGGGCGCCCACGCGGTGTTGATGAAACAGCGGTTGCGCCAGTTCCTCGCCGGTCAGATCGATACCTGAGCGTGCAGCTCTGGGTGCGCCTGGCGGTGGGCCTGGAGAATGTACTCACGCAGGCGGTCGATTTCGTCGTCTGGGCTGTGGCTGAGGTCGTAGGCCGCCAGGTCCGGACCGATGCGGCGGCGCAGCGTGCCGTGCAGCCCGATCGGCTCGATGCCCGGTGGGGCGAAGAACAGCTCGAAGTGGCTGGGCGCCTGGGCCTGGCCGTTCACTTGCAGCAGTACCCCTTTGAACGAGATATCGCGCACCCAAAGCTCGCTCTGGGTGCCGCGGGCGTCGACCAGTGCGGCCGGCTGATCCAGCGACAGGCGCCAGGGCCGCAGCATCGGGCCGTCTTCGTAGATTTCCGGTGAGCCCAGTTGCAGGTGCAGGGCGTGGAACTCGTCTTCCACCAGTTGCAGGGGAATGCTGATCTGCTGGTTGTTGAATTGCGCCTGCAGGGTGACCTGCTCGTTGGCCACCAGGCGGGTGAGCAATTGCTGCAGACGACGGTCGCCATTGACCAGCAGGCTCGAGGTGGGGTCGGCCAGGTTCAATTGGGGCGTGTGCTGCATGTCCTGAATGAAATCCAGCTCATCCTGAGTAAGGAGGGCGTCTGCTTGCATGATCGGACTCGGGTCGGGCGTCGTCGGTGGGTTCTTCATTGCCATGGACTGTGCCCGGGGCGTTTGGTTCAGGTCATTGGACGGATGGTTGCCCGGCCAGGCGGGTGTGTGCGTCGGCCAGCTCGCGTTCGAGTTCGACCTGACGGCTGACATCCTTCTGGATGCCGATGAAATAGGTGCGTTGATCAGCCTCGTTGTACACCGGGGTGATCGACAGTTCGTTCCAGAACCCGCTGCCGTCCTTGCGGTAGTTGCGCAGTACCTCGCGACACGGCCGACCTTCGGCCAGGGCATTGCGGATGCGGGCGCGGCTCAATTGGTCGCGATCGTCGCCCTGGAGGAAGCGGCAGTCCTGGTAGAGGATCTCGTCGCGCGCGTAACCGGTGAGGCGTTCGAAGGCCGCGTTCACGTAGATCAGGATGGTGTCGTCACCTTCCTGTTCGGCGACCACGATGCCGTCGTTCGACGCGTCGATCATGGCGTGTAGCAGTTGCGCGTTGATCATGTTCCTGGCCATGGGAGTCAAGTGGAGCGGCCTTTTGCCACTGTTGAATGGTAGTATCCTACGTTTTCACTCAGTTTCGGAATCCTCTCCTGATGAAAGTCGCCATTATTTCAGGCTCGGTCTATGGCACCGCCGAAGAAGTCGCCCGTCATGCCGAATCCTTGCTCAAGGCTGCCGGGTTCGACGCCTGGCATGCGGCGCGTGCCACCCTTGAGGATCTGCGCGGTTTTGCGCCGCAGGCGCTGCTGGCGGTGACATCGACCACCGGGATGGGTGAGCTGCCAGACAACCTCATGCCGCTGTACAGCACGATTCGCGATGTACTGCCGGGCGAGTGGCGCGGTTTGCCGGGCGCGGTGCTGGCCCTGGGCGACTCGAGCTATGGCGACACCTACTGCGGCGGGGGCGAGCAGATGCGTGAGCTGTTTGCCGAGCTCGGTGTGCGGGAAGTGCAGCCGATGCTGCGACTGGATGCCAGCGAGACCGTGACCCCGGAAACGGACGCAGAGCCCTGGCTGGCAGAGCTGGCGCAGCTGCTCAAGGCGTAAGCCGCGGGGGCTGCGCGATCTTCTCGCGAGCATGGTTTCTTCCAGGGAGGGTGAGTGGCGATTCGCCGCTCACCCTCCTTTACGCTCCTGCACCAACGCCAGCCACGCCTGCGCCGCTCGCGACAGGTACGCTCCGCGCCGCCAGATGAACGCGATGTCCCAGCGCAGGTGGCCAGGCTCCACCAGCGGCACTCTCACCACCCCATCACGTTCCAGCCCACGTGCCACCACGCTGGGCAGCAGTACCACGCCCTGTCCTGCGGCCACCAGCGCGGTGAGGAAATCCGCCTGGCCGCTGCGCCCGCCTTCTTTTGGGGTGAAACCTGCCTGCTCGCAGGCGCTGAGCAGTTTGTCGTTGAGCATGAAGCTGCGGTGATACAGCAGGAACGGCGTATCGGCCAGTTGGCGTAGGGTCACTCCGTCGCGTTCGGCCAAGGGATGGTTGTCTGGGAGCAATGCATCGAGCGGTTCGTTGCAGAAGGGTTGATAGTCGAAGGCCGGGTCGCTTGGGGTGACGCTGCCACCCAATTCGAGCTCGCCACTCCTGACTCCCTCTTCAACGATCCGGCTGCCGCCTTCGACCAGGTGCACCGTGATGTTCGGATAGCGCCGCCGGTATTCGGCGAACAGGCTGGCGAACAGGGCCTCGCCGCCGACCACCGGCAAACCCAGGCGCAGTTCGCCGCGGGCCATCTGGCTCAGGTCGTCGAGTTCGGTCAGCAACTCATGGCGCTGGCGCAGCAGGGCCTCGCCGCGTTCGAGCACGATGCGTCCGGCGGCGGTGAGATGCAGTTGCGAGCCCTGGCGCTCGAGCAGGGGTTGGCCGAGGTCTTCCTCGAGCTGGGCCACTTGCTTGCTCACCGCCGACTGGCTGATGTGCAGCGTGTGTGCGGCCTGGGTGAATCCCCCTCGATGAACCACTTCGATGAAGCTGCGCAGTTGCTTGAATTCCATTGCATGAATTCCAGATTGGAATGGATGGCAGTCTAACAATTCGCTTTTGGCCTTGGCAGCGGCTTTTTAAAATGGGCCCATCCCGAGGAAACCCATCATGAAAGCCATCGTATCGAATGCGTTGCCCCGCCTGCTCGCCGAGCTGTGCGTGCTGTTTGTGCTGTATCTGGTTGGCGGCGAACTCGTCGCCTGGCTTGGCTGGCCGATCCCGGCCGGGGTCATGGGCATGGCGCTGTTGCTGGTGTTGTTTGCCGTGGGGGCCGTGAAACCGGGCACGTTGCAACGTGGCGCTGGTTGGTTGATGGCGCAGATGCTGCTGTTCTTCATCCCGGCGCTGATGAGCCTGCTGGACTACGGCAGCCTGATGCGCAGCGAGGGGTGGCGCATCCTGCTGGTGATCGCCTTGAGCACCCTGGTGGTGATGGTGGTCACGGCGCTCACGGTCGAACTGGTCTGCCGCTGGAGCCTGCGCCATGAAGCTTGAACCGATGCCGCTGTTCTGGCTTGCGCTGACGGTGGCGGCCTATCTGTTCAGCCGCTGGCTGTATGGGCGCACTGGCCGTTATCTGCTGTCGCCGCTGGTGCTGGTCCCGGCGCTGCTGCTGGCGGTGGCGGTTCCGCTGCACACCGCCTACGCCGAGTATGCCCGCAACACCCATTGGCTGATCGGCGTGCTAGGGCCGGTCACCGTGGCCTTCGCCGTGCCGATCTGGCAGCAGCGGGCGATGCTGGCGCGACATTGGCCGGCGCTGTTGCTGGGGATGCTGGCGGGCAGCCTGGCGTCGATCTCCAGTTCCTGGGGGCTGGCGCACCTGCTGGCGCTGGATGAGTCGGTCAGCCTGTCACTGGTGCCGCGCTCGATCACCACGCCGTTCGCCATGCCGCTGGCCCACGACCTGGGCGGTGTGCCCGAGCTGACCGCGGTGTTCGTGATGTTCACCGGTGTGCTGGGGGCTGTGTTCGGCGGCCTGCTGTTGCGGGTGTTGCCGCTGCGTACGTCACTGGCGCGCGGCGCACTGTTTGGAGTCGGTGCCCATGGCGCCGGGGTCAGCCGCGCCCATGAAGTGGGCGGGGAGGAGGGCTCGGTGGCGGGGCTGGTGATGGTGCTGACCGGCCTGCTCAACCTGTTCGCCGCGCCATTGCTCGCCTGCCTGCTATGACCGTTCGTGCCAGTGTCCTGCACGGTCATCAAGCTGGCTGCCAAGGTAAGTTCCGCCATTCAAGGCGCTGACTAGACTCAGCCTCGACATAGAGAGCACATGCAAGTGCCGAGGTGACATGCAATGAGCGCAGCCTTGCCCTATACCGTCAACACCTGATCAGCGGGACGATTCCGATGCCTTTGGCCGAAATTCCATTGTGCGTCTGGCGTACCCGGGGACAGAGTTTTTCCTTCCGGGGCCAGAGCATCCGTTACTGGACAGCAGGGCAAGGAGAGCCCTTGCTACTGTTACATGGCTTCCCTACCGCCAGCTGGGACTGGCACTACCTGTGGGCACCCTTGGCGCAGCGCTTTCGCGTGGTGGCCTGCGACATGCTCGGCTTCGGCGATTCGGCCAAGCCTGCCGACCACGAGTACAGCCTGATGGAGCAGGCCGATCTGCAACAGGCGCTGCTAGACCACCTGAGAATCGAACAGCCGGTGCACCTGCTGGCCCACGACTACGGTGGCAGCGTCGCCCAGGAGTTGCTCGCGCGCCATCACGAAGGGCGTGCCGACATCGCCAGTTGTGCGTTTCTCAACAGCGCGCTGTTCCCCGAGCTGTGTCCGTTGCTGCTGGTGCAGAAGCTGCTGCTCAGCCCGCTGGGCTGGCTGGTGGCGCGTTCGTTCGGGCGGGATGATCTGGTGCGCAATGTCAGCCAGGTCTACGGCCCTTGCACCCACCCCAGCGAAAGCGCGCTGGACGATTGCTGGAGCCTGATGGTGTCAAACCGCGGGACGCGCATCCTGCACAAGTTGATGGCCTATGTGCCGGAGCGTCAGACACAGCGACAACGCTGGATCGGTGCACTGCAGGCGGAGGGCGTGCCGTTGCGCCTGATCAATGGCGCGGTCGATCCGTTGTCGGGGGCGCACATGGTCGAGCGCTACCGGCAACTGGTGCCTGACCCCGATACCGTGGTGTTGCAGGGGATCGGCCACTATCCGCACACCGAAGCGCCGGTGCAGGTGCTGCGTCATTACCTGGCGTTTCGCGAGCAGCCCCTGAGCTACATACCGCAGCGGGTTGCCTGGTCCTGAACGCGGCGATCATCGCCTTGTGTTATCGCCTGCCATTCAGCGCCACTGCGCTTGATTGTCCGCTGCCGATGGCTGGCGGACACTCCAGGTATCCCAATTCTTGCCTGGAGTCTTGAGCATGAGCGAGCCGGTAAATCTGCAAGACCGCGTAGTGATCGTCACTGGGGCCGGCGGTGGCCTGGGCCGGGCCCACGCGCTGCTGTTCGCGGCCCGTGGTGCACGTGTGGTGGTCAACGACCTGGGCGGCTCGACCCATGGCGAAGGCGCCAGCGCATCGGCGGCCGACCGGGTGGTGGAGGAGATTCGCGCCGCAGGCGGTACCGCGGTGGCCAACCATGACTCGGTGGCCGAGGGTGCGCGTATCGTCGAGCAGGCGCTGGACAGTTTCGGGCGGGTCGATGTGCTGGTGAACAACGCCGGCATCCTGCGCGACAAGACCTTCCACAAGATGGAGGACGCCGATTGGGACCAGGTCTACCGGGTCCATGTCGAAGGCGCCTACAAGGTGACCCGCGCCGCCTGGTCGCACCTGCGCGAGCAGAACTGGGGACGGGTGATCTTCACCGCCTCCACGTCCGGCATCTACGGTAATTTCGGCCAGGCCAACTATGGCATGGCCAAGCTCGGCCTCTATGGGCTGACCCGCACCCTGGCCATCGAGGGCCGCAAGCATGGGATTCTGGTCAACGCCATCGCGCCCACAGGGGGCACGCGCATGACAGAAGGCCTGATCCCGCCGCAGGTGTTCGAACGTCTCAAGCCTGAGCTGATCAGCCCGGTGGTGGTGTACCTGGGCAGCGAGCAGTGCCAGGACACGGGGCAGTTGTATGAAGTGGGCGGTGGCTGGGTCGGCAAGGTCCGATGGGAGCGAAGCCTTGGCGTTGGATTCGACCCCAATGGCGGGTTCACGCCGGAGCAGGTGGCCGAGCATTGGGCGCAGATCGGCGACTTCGAGGGGGCGACTCATCCGCAGGATACGTTGCAGGCCTTGCAGCAGATGATGGCGAATCTGCAGAAGCACCCGCTGGGATAGTGGGTTTCGAGCGCAAAAAAAAGCCGCTGCACCGGCAGCGGCCAATCGAGACGTCAGATCAAGGAGCTTCAAAATCAACGTCGTTCACACGTGGCGGCCCGAACGACGGGGGAGTGCCTTTCGCGCCAGCCAGTGAAGACAGAATAAGCCGCTGATCCCATGGGAAAAATAGCCCTGGGTGACATTCACCTTTACGTTTCGGGTAAAAGTGCGCCAAAAACAGTCAGGCCGCATCACGACAGTGCAGGGCCTTGAAACCCCGGTCCATCTCAGGCTTCGTAGCCCATCCGCCAACTGACAGTGCGCGCCGCGCTCAGCAATTGCCGGGCGGCCGGGCCATCTTCATCGGCATGGAAGATCGACGTCGGGCCAACGACCGTCATCACCGCTGCAATCTGGCCCATGGCGTTGAACACCGGCGCGGACAACGCATCCACCCCCGGCATCAGCAAACCATGAACATGGTGCAGCCCGCGTGTGCGGATCTGCGTGAACAGGTCCACGTAGTGCTCGACCTGTTGCCCCCGTACGGCCAGTTCGCGGTCGCGCAACTCGCTGGTTTCCCGCTCTGGCAGGTGAGCGGCGAATACCAGCCCGGTGGATGAACTCAGCAGTGGCAGCACCGAGCCGATCTGGGTCACTACCGTCACGGCGCGCACCGCAGGCTCGATGTTCACCACGGTTGCGCCCTGGTTACCCCACACGGCGATGAAGCAGCTCTCGTTGAGTGCGTCGCGCAGTTGCGACAGCGGCAGGGCCGCGACCTTCAGCACATCGATGCTGCCCAGCGCCGCCATCCCCACGCGCAAGGCTTCGCGCCCGAGCCCGTAGTGATTGGTCGCCGCATCCTGCTCGGCGAAACCGCTGGCAATCAAGGCCTGCAGGTAGCGATGGACCTTGCTGGCGGGCATCTGCACGTGTTCGGCCAGGCGCGACAGCGAGGTGGAGGGCGACAGTTCGGCCAGCGCCTTGAGGATGTCGGTGCCGACTTCAGCGGAACGGACCTTCTGTTTGCTGTTGTCAGCTGCAGTTTTGTCTCTGGACATCGTAAGACGCTTCCGGGATTCATTCTGGCCGACTTTATAGCTTGACGCCTCTTGCCGAGCAAATTACGTTATTCGTAATCGGATTACGATAAATATAAATTCAGATGTGCTGTGTGTCCCTTGGCAGTGGTCGGTGCATCCGCCGATTCGGGGCTGCAGCTCTCTGCCGTCAATGGCTCCACCGAGCCTGGAGGCCCCGATGACCCGCGACACCTCCCCTGAACTCAGCTACCTGAGCGGCTTCGGCAACGAATTCGCCAGTGAAGCCTTGCCCGGTGCGCTGCCGGTCGGGCAGAACTCTCCACAGAAAGCACCCTATGGGCTATACGCCGAGTTGCTGTCGGGTACCGCCTTCACCATGGCGCGCAGCGAACTGAGGCGCACCTGGCTGTACCGTATCCGCCCCTCTGCGCTGCACCCGCGCTTCGAGCGCCTGGCGCGTCAGCCCCTGGCCGGCCCGCTCGCTGCGGCGAACCCCAATCGCCTGCGCTGGAACCCGCAGCCAATCCCGTCCGACCCGACCGACTTCATCGAGGGCTGGTTGCCCATGGTGGCCAATGCGGCCGCTGACAAACCGGCCGGGGTGAGCATCTATATCTACGGCGCCAATCGCTCCATGGAGCGGGTGTTCTTCAATGCCGACGGCGAATTGCTGCTGGTGCCACAGCAGGGGCGACTGCGCATTGCCACCGAACTGGGCGTGCTGCAGGTCGGGCCGCTGGAGATCGCGGTGATTCCGCGCGGCATGAAGTTCCGCGTCGAGCTGCCTGATGGCCAGGCACGCGGCTACATCGCCGAGAACCACGGCGCGCCGTTACGCCTCCCTGACCTGGGCCCGATCGGCAGCAATGGCCTGGCCAACCCACGCGACTTCCTCACCCCGGTCGCGCACTACGAAGAAACCCAAGGCCCGGTGCAGTTGGTGCAGAAGTTCCTTGGCGAGCACTGGGCCTGCCAACTGCAGCATTCGCCGCTGGACGTGGTGGCCTGGCACGGCAGCAACGTGCCGTACAAGTACGACCTGCGCCGCTTCAACACCCTCGGCACGGTCAGCTTCGACCATCCGGATCCCTCGATCTTCACCGTGCTGACCTCGCCCACCAGCGTGCACGGCCTGGCCAACATGGACTTCGTGATCTTCCCGCCGCGTTGGATGGTGGCCGAGAACACCTTCCGTCCCCCGTGGTTCCACCGCAACTTGATGAACGAGTTCATGGGCCTGATCGACGGCGCCTACGATGCCAAGGCCGAGGGCTTCCTGCCGGGGGGCGCGTCGCTGCATGGGGTGATGAGCGCCCACGGGCCAGACGCCGAAACCTGCGACAAGGCGATCGCCGCCGAGCTGGCGCCGCACAAGATCGACCACACCATGGCCTTCATGTTCGAGACCAGCCAGGTGCTGCGTCCGAGCCAGCAGGCCCTCGAGAGCCCGCAACTGCAGGCCGACTACGACAGTTGCTGGGCAACGCTGCCGAGCACCTTCAATCCGAACCGGAGATGACCGATGAACCAGACCGCCATTGCCCGTAGCTGGGTCGAACACGCCAACGGGCACCGCGACTTCCCGCTGCAGAACCTGCCGCTGGGCATCTTCAGTCGCCCGGGCCAGGCACCACGCTGCGGCGTGGCCATCGGCGACGCCATCCTCGACCTGGAGGCCGCACTCGCCGCCGGTGTGTTCGAGGGCGCGGCCAAGGCTGCTGTCGAGGCTACCCGCGGCGGCGCCCTGAACGCCTTCTTCGCCCTCGGCCGCCCCGCCCGGGTGGCCCTGCGTGAGCGCTTGCAGGTTCTGCTCGGCGAGCACAGCGAGCATCGGGCCGTGTTGCAAGCGGCGTTGCATCCGGCTGGCGAATGCACCCTGCACCTGCCGGCCCGGGTCGGTGACTACACGGACTTCTACGTCGGTATCGAGCACGCCAAGAACGTCGGCAAGCTGTTCCGCCCAGACAATCCGCTGCTGCCCAACTACAAGCACGTGCCGATCGGCTATCACGGCCGCGCCTCGACCTTGCGCCCCTCCGGCACCGACGTGCGCCGCCCCAAGGGCCAGACGCTCCCGGCCGGGCAGACCGAGCCGAGTTTCGGCCCGTGTGCGCGGCTGGACTACGAGCTGGAGCTGGGTATCTGGATCGGCCAGGGCAATGACATGGGGCAGCCGATCGCGATCGGTGATGCAGCCGAGCACGTGGCCGGCTTCTGCCTGCTCAACGACTGGTCGGCGCGTGATATCCAGGCCTGGGAGTACCAGCCGCTGGGGCCGTTCCTGTCCAAGAGCTTCATCACCAGCGTCTCGCCGTGGGTGGTGACCGCCGAGGCGCTGGAGCCGTTCCGCTGTGCGCAACCCGCACGCCCGGAAGGCGATCCGCAGCCCTTGTCTTACCTGCTCGACAAACGTGACCAGGCCGCCGGCGCCTTCGACATCGAACTGGAAGTGCTGTTGCTGACCGAGCGCATGCGTGACGAGGGCCTGCCGGCGCACCGCCTCACCCTGAGCAACACCCGCAGCATGTACTGGACCGTGGCACAGATGGTGGCGCACCACAGTGTCAACGGATGCCAGTTGCAAGCCGGTGACCTGTTCGGCTCGGGCACGCTGTCCGGGGCTGTGCCGGGTTCGTTCGGCAGCCTGTTGGAGATCACCGAAGGCGGCAAGCAACCGGTACAACTGGCCAGTGGTGAGGTGCGCACGTTCCTTGAGGACGGCGACGAAATCATCCTGCGTGCGCGTTGCGTGCGCGATGGCGTTGCCAGCATCGGTTTCGGCGAATGCCGTGGCACGGTGGTCGGAGCCAACTGAGAGGGCAGGGCGATGGAGCTGTTCACCTACTTCCGTTCCACCTCCTCTTACCGGGTGCGCATCGCCTTGGCGCTCAAGGGCCTGGATTATCAGGCCCGGCCGGTCAACCTGCTCAAGGGCGAGCACCGTGCTGCGGACTACCTGGCGCTCAACCCCCAGGGGCGGGTGCCCGCGCTGCGCACGGACAGCGGCGAATTGCTGGTGCAGTCGCCGGCGATCATCGAGTACCTCGAAGAGCGCTTCCCCGATACGCCGCTTTTGCCCCAGGGCGAGGACGCTCGGGCACAGGTGCGTGGGGTCGCGGCGATCATCGGTTGCGACGTGCATCCACTGCACAACGTCAGCGTACTCAACCAGTTGCGTCAGCTGGGGCACGATGAAACCCAGGTCAACCAGTGGATCGCCTACTGGATCGGCCAGGGGCTGGCAGCAGTGGAGCAACTAATCGGCGACCGGGGTTTCTGCTTTGGCGATACGCCGGGGCTGGCGGATGTGTACCTGATGCCGCAGTTGTACGCGGCCGAACGGTTCAATGTGGATCTGGAGGGCTACCCGCGTATTCGTCGGGTCGCCGCCCTGGCTGGGCAGCATCCAGCCTTCGTCAAGGCGCACCCGGCGAACCAGCCGGATACGCCCTAAGCAAGGCGTCGGC
>Ga0209371_1000559_pt1 | contig 34100 bp, 32 predicted proteins | sample AgamicAtAmrz_FD_187165 | JGI IMG/M metagenome (GOLD analysis project Ga0209371, IMG submission 187165) | Agave microbial communities from Guanajuato, Mexico - At.Am.rz (SPAdes) (version 2) | ecosystem: Host-associated > Plants > Roots > Rhizosphere | place: Guanajato, Mexico | collected 2012-06-07
CATCATCAGGAAGAACAGCAGCCCGATGTTGAGATCGGTCACCATCCAGCTCGGTGACACCGGCACGATGGCAAAGGCGAGCAGCAGCGAGACAAAGGCGATAACCGGTGCAAGGGTAAAGATAAAGCGATCGGTAAACGGCGGAACCCAGTCCTCTTTAAAGAACATTTTGATCATGTCCGCCGCCAGCTGAAGCGAACCGCCCCAGCCCACGCGGTTCGGCCCATAACGGTTCTGCCACAGGCCGAGCAAACGACGCTCAGCGAAGCTCATAAAGGCACCACAGGCCACCACGACCAGCAGGATAACGATCGCCTTTACCACGGTCAGAATGATGTCGATAACATCCGGTGTTAACCAGCTCATTGCGCCGCCTCCTGCAATTTGTCAATGCTTGCGCCCGCCAGGAATGGCGGCACGCCCGGCATACCCAACGGCAGGCCAACCTGGCCCGGCTGCAGGGCGCTGGAGAAGCGCACCGGCAGGCGCAGGGTCTCACCCGAACAGGTGAACTCAACGGCCGCGCCTTCATTCACGCCCAGCTTCGCCGCGTCCTGCTGGTTAATCACCAGCATCGGCTGCGCCATGCGCTTCTGGAACACGGCTGAACGCTGCGACATTTCTTCGCTACCAAACAGCTGGTAGTAAGGCGCAACGCGCCACTGCTCGCCGCCGGCAAAAGCAGTCGGCACCTCAGTGAACCATGGCAATGACGCCGCGCCCGTGTCGAACAGGCGTACGCCCGGATCGCCGTTGCGCAGCTTGCCGCCCACTTCGGCCTGGAACTTGTTCCACGCCTGCGGGGAGTTCCAGCCTGGAGCCCAGGCAAAGGGGATCTGCGAACGCGGCGCGCTCGGCTGGTTGTTACCTTCCATTGAGAAGGCGAACATGCTGTCTTTATCCTGCGGCTGACGCGGCTCGTGCACGCTGATATTGGCACGTGCGGCGGTACGTCCACTGGAGCGAATCGGTGAACGCGCCAGTTTTTGCCCGCGAATGCGGAAGCTGGCGTCAGGTGCCGCCTCTTTAATGCCTTTCAGCTGCGGCAGCTTCGCCACCACGGCATCAATGACATGGTCGAGCTGCGTCCAGTCGCTATGACGGCTTTCAACCGTGCTGTGCAGCGAGTGCAGCCAGCGCCAGCTCTCCAGCATCACAATGCTGTTGTCGTAATAGGCAGGATCGTAAACCTGGAAGAAACGCTGCGCGCGGCCTTCATGGTTGATCGAGGTGCCGTCGCTTTCCGCAAAGCTGGCGGTCGAGAGCACCAGCCCCGCTTTTTCCAGCGTGGCGGTGCGCTGGTGATCGACCACGATAACGTTTGAGACGTTTGCCAGCGCAGCATCAACCAGCGCTTTCGGCGCGTGGCGATAGAGATCGTTCTCCAGCACCACTACCGCATCGGCTTCGCCGCCGCGCAGCTGTTCGAGTGCGCTGTCAAGCGTGTTGCCGCCCATCAGGCCCAGACCCATGCTGTTTGCGGCTCCGGCCAGCAGCGTAATGCCGACATCGGCACCGCGCGCTTTCAGCGCTTTCGCAACGTTAGCCGCCGCTTCGATCATCGCCGTGCTGCCCGAGTGGGTGCCGGAGATAATCAGCGGTTTTTTCGCGCCAGCCAGCGCCTGTACTACCACGTCCAGCTTGCCGTTCAGGCTGCGGTCAAAATCGCTTACCACCGGCGCGCTCTCATCCAGCGCGCTGGCGATAGCGAAGCCAAGACGCGCCTGATCTTCTACCGGCGCGCGATAGCTCCACGCGGCGATATCATCAAGACGGGTTTCATCAACGTTGGTGACAAACAGCGGATGCTTAGCGTGCTGGCCGATATTCATGATCGCAGCAATCTGCCAGTCGGCAACCTTCTGTGCCGCTGCCATGTCGCGCGCTTTGCCTTTTACCGCCTGACGCACGGAGAGCGCCACGCGTGCGCCGACCTGGGTCAGATCTTCACCCAGCACCAGCACCGCGTCGTAGCTTTCCATTTCACGCAGCGACGGCGTGTAGATGCCGCTTTCACGCAGCACCCTGAGCATCAGCTCAAGACGTGCCTGCTCGCCCGCAGGCATACCGGTTGAGAAGTTCTCTGCACCCACCAGCTCACGCAGCGCGAAGTTGCTTTCGATGCTGGCGCGCGGGGAGCCGATACCGATCACGCGCTTCGCCTGACGCAGCACGTCAGCCGCCGCGTTGACCGCCTGCTCTGCATTCAGCTGGACCCAGTCATTGCCGCGCAGCAGCATCGGGTGACGTGGACGATCTTTGCGGTTAACGTAACCGTAGCCAAAGCGGCCGCGGTCGCAGAGGAAGTAGTGGTTAACCGTGCCGTTGTAGCGGTTTTCAATACGACGCAGTTCGCCATAGCGTTCGCCCGGGCTGGTATTACACCCAACGCTGCACTGCTGGCAGATGCTCGGCGCAAACTGCATATCCCACTTACGGTTGTAACGCTCGGAGTGGGTTTTATCGGTAAAGACGCCGGTCGGACAGATTTCAACCAGGTTGCCGGAGAACTCGCTCTCCAGCGTGCCCTCTTCCGGGCGGCCGAAGTAGACGTTGTCATGCGCGCCATAGACGCCCAGATCTTTGCCGTCAGCATAGTCTTTGTAGTAACGCACGCAGCGATAGCAGGCGATACAGCGGTTCATCTCATGGGAAATGAACGGGCCGAGATCCTGATTCTGGTGGGTACGTTTGGTGAAGCGGTAGCGACGGAAGCTGTGGCCGGTCATTACCGTCATATCTTGCAGGTGACAGTTGCCGCCCTCTTCACAGACCGGGCAGTCGTGCGGGTGGTTGGTCATCAGCCACTCCACCACGCTTTCACGAAACTCTTTCGCTTCGCCGTCGTCGATAGAGATAAAGGTGCCGTCGGAGGCCGGCGTCATGCAGGACATGACGAGACGGCCGCGGGTATCTTCGGCATTCTGGAATTGCTTCACCGCGCACTGGCGGCAAGCCCCAACGCTTCCCAGCGCCGGATGCCAGCAAAAATAAGGAATATCAAGGCCCAGAGAGAGACACGCCTGCAGCAGGTTGTCCGCTCCGTTCACATCATATTCTTTACCGTCTACATGGATTGTAGCCATAGTGAACATGCTTCCGTAAGGCTCGTCAGAGACGAGCGTTAATCATATTCTCGCCCCGGTTGTGGGGCTGCGGCGCAGAGCCGGTTCCGTGTGCTGCGGCGAATTACCAGCGTGCTTTCAGCAGGTTAGGCTGAATACCGCCAATCGCGCGCGTATTGCCGAAGACCTGCGGCGCCATGCCAGCTTCAAACTCTTCACGGAAATATTTAATCGCGCTCTGCAGCGGTTCCACCGCGCCAGGCGCGTGGGCGCAGAAGGTTTTGCCCGGGCCAAGCTGGCGGCAAAGCTGCAGCAGGGTTTCGATATCGCCCGGCTGACCTTTGCCCTGCTCCAGCGCGCGCAGGATCTTCACGCTCCACGGCAGGCCGTCGCGGCACGGCGTACACCAGCCGCAGGATTCACGCGCGAAGAACTCTTCCAGGTTGCGCACCAGCGACACCATATTGATCTCGTGGTCGACCGCCATCGCCAGCGCCGTGCCGAGACGACTGCCCGCTTTACCGATGCTGGCGAACTCCATCGGCAGATCGAGGTGCTGCTCGGTGAGGAAGTCGGTGCCCGCGCCGCCTGGCTGCCAGGCTTTGAAGCGCAGGCCGTCGCGCATGCCGCCGGCGTAATCTTCCAGAATCTCGCGCGCGGTAATGCCGAACGGCAGTTCCCACACGCCTGGATTTTTCACGCGGCCGGAGAAGCCCATCATCTTGGTGCCGGCATCTTCGCTTTTCGACAGGCCTTTGTACCACTCGACGCCGTTGGCGAGGATCGCCGGCACGTTAGAGAGCGTTTCCACGTTGTTGACGCAGGTCGGCTTGCCCCATGCGCCCGCGCTTGCCGGGAATGGCGGCTTGGAGCGCGGGTTGGCGCGACGCCCTTCCAGCGAGTTGATCAGCGCCGTCTCTTCGCCGCAGATGTAGCGGCCCGCGCCGGTGTGCACGATCAGCTCAAAGTCGAAGCCGGTGCCGAGAATGTTCTTGCCGAGAAAGCCCGCTTCGGTCGCTTCCGCGATAGCACGACGCAGGTTGACCGCCGCCTCGATATATTCGCCGCGCAGGAAGATGTAGCCGCGATAGGCCTTCAGGGCGAAGGCGCTGATCAGCATGCCTTCCACCAGCTGGTGCGGCATCTGCTCCATCAGCAGGCGGTCCTTATAGGTGCCCGGCTCCATCTCATCGGCGTTGCACAGCAGATAGCGGATGTTCATGGATTCATCTTTCGGCATCAGACTCCACTTCAGACCGGTGGAGAAGCCTGCGCCGCCGCGCCCTTTCAGGCCAGAATCTTTCACTGCCGCGACAATTTCGTCCGGCGCCATGCCGTTCAGCGCTTTTTCCGCGCCGGCATAGCCGTTTTTGCTGCGGTATTCTTCGAACCAGACCGGCTGCTTGTCATCGCGCATGCGCCAGGTCAGCGGGTGCGTTTCCGCAGTACGAATGATCTGTTTGATGGTCATTGATACTGCTCCAGTAGCGAGGCGATGCCTTCCGGCGTCAGATGAACGTGGGTATCTTCATCCACCATCATGGTCGGCCCTTTGTCGCAGTTGCCCAGACAGCAGGTCGGCAGCAGCGTAAAGCGCCCGTCCGCCGTGGTCTGGCCCGGTTTGATGTTCAGGTTCTGCTCCAGCGCCGCCTGAATGCCCTGATAGCCGGTGATGTGACACACTACGCTGTCGCAGTAGCGGATAACGTGACGACCGACCGGCTGGCGGAAAATCTGGCTGTAGAACGTGGCGACGCCTTCGACGTCGCTGGCCGGAATGCCCAGCACCTCAGCGATGGCGTTAATGGCGCCGTCCGGCACCCAGCCGCGCTGCTTCTGCACGATCTTCAGCGCTTCAATCGACGCCGCGCGCGCATCTTCATAGTGGTGTTTCTCGTGCTCGATGGCGTGATGCTCTTCCGCGCTCAGCACGAAGACCTCGTTCGGGTCGATCGTATGAATGGCAATTTTTTGATCGTGCATAATTAGCGGTCCACGTCTGACATAACAAAATCGATACTACCGAGGTAAACGATCAGGTCGGATACCAGGCTGCCGCGGATCACCGACGGGATCTGCTGCAGGTGCGGGAAGCTCGGCGTGCGCACGCGGGTGCGGTAGCTCATGGTGCTGCCGTCGCTGGTCAGGTAGTAGCTGTTGATTCCTTTGGTCGCCTCGATCATCTGGAAGGATTCGTTGGCTGGCATTACCGGGCCCCATGAAACCTGCAGGAAGTGCGTGATCAGCGTTTCGATATGCTGCAGCGTACGCTCTTTCGGCGGCGGCGTGGTCAGCGGATGATCCGCCTTGAACGGCCCTTCCGGCATATTGTTCAGGCACTGCTCAAGAATGCGCAGCGACTGCCACATCTCTTCCATCTTCAGCTGTACGCGCGTGTAAGCGTCGCTGATGCCTGCACCGACTGGGATCTCGAAGTCGAAGTTTTCATAGCCTGAGTAGGGACGCCATTTGCGCACGTCGAAATCCAGGCCGGTGGCGCGCAGCGCGGCGCCGGTGGTGCCCCAGGCCAGCGCCTCGTCCATATTGTAGGCGGCGACGCCTTTGGAACGGCCGACCAGCACGCTGTTGCGCAGCGCGGCCTTGTCATACTCCTTCAGACGCTTCGGCATCCAGTCGAGGAAGTCGCGCAGCAGGCGCTCCCAGCCCTTCGGCAGATCGTGCGCCACGCCGCCGATGCGGAACCAGGCCGGGTGCATACGGAAGCCGGTGATGGCTTCGACCACGTCATAAATCTTCTGGCGATCGGTAAAGGCAAAGAACACCGGCGTCATCGCGCCGACGTCCTGAATAAAGGTCGAGATATAGAGCAGATGGCTGTTGATGCGGAACAGCTCAGAAAGCATCACGCGAATCACGTTGACGCGATCCGGCACCACGATGCCGGCCAGTTTTTCCACCGCCAGCACGTAAGGCATTTCGTTGACGCAGCCGCCAAGATACTCGACGCGGTCGGTATAGGGGATGTAGCTGTGCCAGGACTGGCGCTCGCCCATCTTCTCCGCGCCACGGTGGTGATAGCCGATATCGGGCACGCAGTCGACAATCTCTTCGCCGTCCAGCTGCAGAATAATGCGGAAGGCGCCGTGTGCCGACGGGTGGTTCGGGCCCAGGTTGAGGAACATAAAGTCCTCGCTGGTGGTGCTGCGCTTCATGCCCCAGTCTTCGGGCTTGAAGGTCAGCGCCTCCATCTCCAGATCTTCTTTCTGCTTGGTCAGCGTGAAGGGGTCGAACTCTGTCGCGCGCGCCGGGTAATCTTTACGCAGCGGATGGCCTTCCCAGGTCTGCGGCATCATGATGCGCGTCAGGTGCGGGTGGCCGTCGAAGGTCACGCCGAACATCTCCCAGGTTTCACGCTCATACCAGTTGGCGTTCGGGAAGATTTTCGTCAGCGTCGGCAGGTGCAGATCGTTCTCCGATAGCGCCACCTTAAGCATGATGTCGCGGTTACGCTCGATCGACAGAAAATGGTAGAAAACGGAAAAATCCGCGGCGGGCAGACCGGCGCGGTGGGTACGCAAACGCTCGTCCATGCCATGCAGGTCATAGAGCATAATGTACGGCTTAGGCAGCTTGCGCAGGAAGGTCACGATCTCCAGCAGCTGCTCGCGCTTCACCCAGACCACGGGAATGCCCGTGCGGGTTGGCTGAACGGTAAAGGCATCCGGCCCAAAACGGTTACGCAGCTCGCCGATCACCGGGTCGTCCAGGTGATCCCGGGTTTGCCATGCAGGCTGAGCGAGATCGTGCGTGGTTAAATCTGTCATACGTTACTCACCATTCCGGCCTGTCGCCAGGCACTCAAAAGAAGGCGTCAGGATGGGGCCGCGCATTAAATTGTGATGTTTTGCCGCGGGCGTGGAATCCATCCATGTACGGTGTTCTTACACTTCGTCAGGCGTGCGAAGATTGGTGACGGCGATGCGCTCGCCGCGTTTTCTCTCACGTTCCGACTGCATATTGGCGCGATAAACGCCCTGATCGCCGACGACCCACGACAGCGGGCGGCGCTCTTTGCCGATCGACTCGCGCAGCAGCAGCAGCGCCTGCATATAGGCTTCAGGACGCGGCGGGCAGCCGGGAATATAGACGTCGACCGGCAGGAACTTGTCGACGCCCTGCACCACAGAGTAGATATCGTACATGCCGCCGGAGTTAGCGCAGGCGCCCATTGAGATCACCCACTTCGGCTCCAGCATCTGGTCATAGAGACGCTGAATCACCGGCGCCATTTTGGTGAAAGGCGTACCGGCGATCACCATAAAGTCCGCCTGACGCGGCGAGGCGCGCATCACTTCCGCGCCGAAACGCGCGACGTCGTGCACGGCGGTAAAGGAGGTGGTCATCTCTACGTAGCAGCAGGACAAACCAAAGTTATAGGGCCACAGAGAGTTCTTACGGCCCCAGTTCACCATGTCATGCAGGGCATGCTCGAGCTTGCCCATGTAGACGCTGCGATGAACGTGCTGCTCAAGGGGATCGGCAACGATCTCCTGTTTTTGCAGAGGATAACGGTCGTTCTCACCACCGTTGGGGTCTATGCGGGTGAGCGTATAGTCCATCAGATTGCCTCGCTTTTACTGCTTATGAGGGTTGGTGTGACCGATCGGGCTGGATTTGACCACCACGCGACGACGTGCAGGCGCCCAGTCCAGCGCGCCGATACGCACCAGATAGACCAGCCCCGCCAGGAGCACCAAAATGAAAATTGCGGCTTCGACAAAGCCGACCCAGCCGCTTTCGCGGATTGAGGTCGCCCATGCGTATAAAAAGAGCGCTTCTACGTCGAAGATGACGAAGAACATTGCGACGAGGTAGAACTTCGCTGAGAGGCGGATATGGGTGTCGCCCACAGATTCGATACCGGATTCGAACGGCGTCTCTTTATGACGCGCGCGGGCGCGACCGCCTAAGAGCCATCCTCCGGTAAGCATAAAGGCGCAAAGGCCGAAAGCGATAATGACAAATATGATAAACGCCCAGTGATGAGCGACGACTTCGGTGGCTGTTGACATACTCTTTGCTTACTCATCAAAAGTGGCGATGGCATCCTGCGCGGGTCACTTGCAGCAAACGCACCACATCGATTCAAGGGAAGGATAAAAACCTTATAAATTATGCCGTCATTATCAATTAGGCAGCAATTTTATGGGGTTTTTTACTCCTTTCTATAACCTTTTGTCAACTTTGACAAAAGTATCCAAACATTATTTTACACGCGCATCAAAATTTTAACATATGGTGCGCGCGATGCCAGCTAAATCGCTTCAGTCTGTAAGGTCTTTTGAATATAGCGGGAATTCAAATGCATGGATCGTGCATTTATCCAACATATTTTGGCAGGGTTTAGCGGGTTTTCCTTCCCCTTATCAGGGGTATTTTTTTGATCCAGGACACAAAACCAGGCTTTTTGTCCTTTTTTTCAGCATGTAGGGTCTGAATACGGAACAGAGTTTTCACCTGTGCAGGTAAAGTGTTTCATCTGGCGAAAAAAAGGAAATGGCGTTTTAATTTTTTGTTGCTGAAGCAAAGATATTGCTTTCGAATGACGTAAAAGGCTGTTTTTAAGCCGTAAAAAAAGCCCTTCGATGCAAAAGCATAGCAAAGGGCTTTTTTATTACAGTTTTAACAAATGAACAGCAATGTACAGTGAGACCTTGATGGTTATCTCTGAATTACTCTTCATCATCCAGTAGCAGCGTCCCGTCTGGGTTAGCACTCAGATTATAGGGATCGTTTGTGGACTGCATGGCGTTGAAGATAGCCAATGCCAGTTCGTTATCGCTGTCAGGGTTACGGCACAGCAGGTATTGGGTATCTGGCAGCACAGGCAGGCCTTCCGCTGCACCCATGACGCGCAGTTCCGGGCTCATCATCTCAACCGGACGCGCGGTGACGCCCAGCCCTGCTTTCACCGCAGCGCGCACGGCAGCCAGCGTGGAGGCAACATAAGAGATGCGCCACGGAATGCCCGCTTCATTGAGGTGATCGATAGCCATATCGCGGTACGGGCTCGGTTCGTCCAGCAGAACCAATGGAATCGCTTCGCCGCGCTGGAAAATATAATCCGCCGCGCAATACCACAGTGTCGGGGAAGTACGCAGCACCTGATGGGTAAAGCTGCCCGGGCTTGACGTAGTCACAACCAGATCGACTTCGCCCTGGTTCAGCATCTCCATCATAAAGGGATTGCGCTTCACGCGGACATCAATTGCCAGCTTCGGATAGACTGAGGTCACGCGGTTAAGCAGAAACGGCAGAATAGTGTCTGAGGTATCATCCGACGCACCAATAGTCAGGACGCCCTGAATATTGCTGTACATCAGAGAGGTGCAGGCCTCATCGTTAAAACGCAGGATTTTTCTGGCGTAGCCTAAAAGCTGGATACCGTGCTCGGTTAATAATTTATTACGTCCATGTCTGGCAAACAGCTCTTTACCTACCAATTGCTCCAGACGCTGCATCTGCTGGCTGACGGCAGACTGGGTTCGGCACACGGCGGCAGCGGCAGCCGCAAAAGTGTTCAGGTCCGCAACAGCAACGAATGTTCTCAGCAGATCGAGGTCGAGATTCAGGATCGGACGATTTGCATTAGTCATGTTTTCTTCACTTATAAGATTTTTAAAATACTACTACCCTGGTGTTATTACGCGCTTTATCAAAGAGATAAGCGGTAATGATGCTCATTGCCGGTCCTGTGTGAGACCGTCAAAGAAATTCGTGTCAGGCGAATACCGACAAACGCGCGTCCCGACATAGCAGGAGAGCAACGTTGAGTAGACAGAAACAACTTCTGGGCTGACAGCGCGGGAGCGCAAATGCAGGAAGCTGCGTTGTTGTCTAAAGTTCCCGTATTTTTAACGGACGGGAAGAAAGCCAGCTACAAGATTATGAAGTGCGTAGCAATAAAAGGCGACAAATAATAAATTATACTTAATCATTTTTAAGTTCAAAATGGAAATGATTTTGTGAAAACCATCGTAATTTTTGACCAAATCGCATTTCCTGGTCATCCTGGACTGTCTCTGCTCACTTTTCAACCACCCTGTCTGTTAAAGTCGAGATAAAGTGAGAAGATATGCCTTAAATACCTTTTATCTGGCGCAGAATGGACCTTCCTGACAGGGAACTTTTCTGGTTAATAAGCAGGGTACAGGCGGCTATAGCAGGCTCCTTGATTCCGGGTTGGCTTACTGACCTTAAAGCAATGCTGCTTTCTTGAACATTAATGTAAAATCTCTTAACTATTCCGGAATTGACCTATCTGCACTTTTCCGTCTATGCCAGTCTAAAATTGCTTAATTGACGTTTTACGCAACGGACAGCGTTCTTTACAGCCAAAACGCCGCATTGCGGTGAAAAAAACTGCATATTAACTTTAAAATGGTTTTTTAATCCAGATAATCACAAAGAAATTACCGTTTACGCCACCGGTAAGAGAAAAAGATAGCAAACACGCCAAAACCTGCCGCTGCCCTTCTTTTGTCGCGATGAGGAGAGTACATTGTGCTGGTTTGATTTCTGCGGCAGTAAAAGGATTCTGCCCATAAAGGCGATTAAAAATGAATTTTCAAATTGATAAATCCGGCAAGCTAGAAAATGTCTGTTATGACATCCGCGGCCCGGTACTTAAAGAGGCTAAACGTCTCGAAGAAGAAGGTAATAAAGTTCTTAAGCTCAATATCGGCAACCCCGCACCTTTCGGTTTTGACGCGCCCGATGAGATTCTGGTCGATGTGATTCGCAACTTGCCCAGCGCGCAGGGTTACTGCGACTCAAAGGGTCTCTATACCGCGCGTAAAGCCATTATGCAGCACTATCAGGCACGGGATATACGCGATGTAACCGTTGAAGACATCTATATTGGCAACGGCGTTTCCGAACTGATTGTGCAGGCGATGCAAGCCCTGCTCAACAGCGGTGATGAGATGCTGGTGCCTGCGCCTGACTATCCACTCTGGACGGCAGCGGTATCGCTTTCCAGCGGCAAGGCCGTGCACTATCTGTGTGACGAATCCTCAGACTGGTTCCCGGACCTGGACGATATCCGCAGCAAGATTACGCCGCGCACGCGCGGTATCGTAATCATCAACCCGAACAACCCAACGGGCGCGGTCTATAGCAAAGAGCTGCTGCTGGAGATCGTTGAGATTGCGCGCCAGCATAATCTGATCATTTTCGCTGACGAGATTTACGACAAGATCCTCTACGACGCCGCGCAGCACCACTCGATCGCCGCGCTGGCTCCCGATCTGTTAACCGTTACCTTTAATGGCCTGTCTAAAACTTACCGCGTTGCCGGTTTCCGTCAGGGCTGGATGGTCCTTAACGGGCCGAAAAAACACGCTAAAGGCTACATCGAAGGGCTGGAGATGCTGGCGTCGATGCGACTGTGCGCTAACGTACCGGCGCAACATGCTATCCAGACCGCGCTGGGCGGCTATCAAAGCATCAGTGAATTTATCGCGCCAGGCGGACGGCTGTATGAACAGCGCCAGCGTGCCTGGGAACTGATCAACGATATTCCTGGCGTCAGCTGCGTGAAGCCGAACGGTGCGCTCTATATGTTCCCGCGCATTGACGCGAAGAAGTTTAATATCCACGACGACCAGAAAATGGTGCTGGATTTCCTGCTACAGGAGAAAGTACTGCTGGTTCAGGGCTCCGCCTTTAACTGGCCGTGGCCGGATCATGTGCGCATTGTCACCCTGCCCCGCGTCGACGATCTGGAAATGGCGATCGGTAAGTTCGACCGTTTCCTGCAAGGCTATCGCCAGTAAAACCTGCCGCGTATACTGACAGCATTTGGGGAAGCGTGATGCTTCCCCCGCTTGCTGACAGGATAACGCATGACCCGAAGCCACTTTTTCGCCTATCTCTCCCGCCTCAAACTGATCAACCGTTGGCCGCTGATGCGCAACGTGCGCACCGAAAACGTTTCGGAGCATAGCCTGCAGGTGGCCATGGTGGCGCATGCGCTAGCCGCGATTAAAAACAAAAAATTCAACGGTAACCTTAACGCCGATCGTATCGCGATGCTGGCGCTCTACCATGACGCCAGCGAAGTGCTGACCGGCGATTTGCCCACGCCGGTAAAGTATTACAACGCGCAGATTGCGCATGAATATAAAAAGATAGAGAAAATTGCCCAGCACAAGCTGATTGAGATGCTGCCTGAGGAGCTACAGGATATTTACCGTCCGCTGCTGGATGAGCATCAGCACAGCGAAGCGGAGCAGTCAGTCGTGAAGCAGGCAGACGCACTGTGCGCCTACCTGAAGTGTCTGGAAGAGCTGTCGGCGGGTAATAATGAGTTCCTGCTGGCGAAGGCGCGGCTGGAGAAAACGCTACAGCAGCGGCGTTCGCCAGAGATGGACTATTTTGTCGAGGTATTTATCCCCAGCTTCAGCCTGTCACTGGATGAGATCTCGCAGGATTCGCCGCTCTAGCTCAGCCTTTCAGAGTAAGCGTGAAGCTGCCTTGCGCCTGCGGCGTCACCACCAGCGATTCCAGCGTGGTAAGCTGCAGCAGCGTTTCATGCAGGCGCGGCGTATCTGCTGGCGCGTTGATGGCGATAACGACACAGCGCGCATTCAGTCCCGAGAGGATGCCGGCAGGCGCATCCTCTACCACAACGCATTGTTCCGCATGCAGTCCCAGCTTTTCTGCGCCGAGCAGATAGGGATCGGGTTCAGGTTTGCCCTTTACCACCTGTTCCGCCGTGATAAAAACTGAAGGCAGCGGTAATCCGGCGGCTTTGTGGCGGGCATGCGCCACCGGCACCGATCCAGACGTGACGATCGCCCAGGGGATCTGCAGCCTGTCCAGAGTAGTAAGAAGCGTATGTGCGCCCGGCAGTGCGCGTACGCCAGCGGTGTCCTGCGCTTCGTTTTGCTCCAGCAGGCGAAATTCCGCCTGGATAGCGGCTTCTGTCTGACCCGCCATAAAGTGGCGCAGCGACGTTATGGCCTGCTTGCCATGAATAAAACTCAGGATCTCGTCCGCTGCAATGCCGTGACGCGCTCCCCAGTTGCTCCATGCGCGCTCAACCGCAGGAAGTGAATCGACCAGCGTGCCATCCAGATCAAACAAAAAACCGCTATACGTCACAGGTTGCTCCCGTCAGGCGTTAATAATCTGCGCGATTTCAGTCGCGCACAGGTGATATTGCCGCGGACAAGTGTGCCATATTGCCAGCATACGTTGGTACTTTTCCCACATTGGAGTTTGCGCATTGAATCCATGCGTACCGGAATCAAAGTGGGTGTAGCGCCCTTCCGTATTCACCATAAAACGCACGTAGCCAAGAAAACGCGCTTCCGTCGCCGCATCAAACCCCAGAAAGGCCAGACGACGTTCGTCCAGTTGAGATGTATCACTCAGGTTCGACCAGGAAACGTGCAGCGCGTGGTGCATCTCCATCACGTCAATAATCGTGCGGCAGGTCTCTTCCGACAGTTCGCCAAACTCTTTATCCAGCTCGCGCATCTGCAGCCCGTAGCCGCGCTCGATAATGGTTTGATAACGGCGGTAGCGCTCAGCATTATCCGGCTCCAGCATGGCCATTATTTTGTACTGGTTAGAGAGAATCAGACGCTGCGCGTGGGTCATTTCCATCATGTGCTCCTGGCCAACTGGCCGCTCAAGAATCAGACGGAAAATGATGTCATAAGGCGAGTGATGCGGGTACGCCCGCATCACTATTCTTTGATTTGAACCGGGTAGAGAGAAGAATTCTCCCAGAGAGAAGCTAGCTTAAGATCAAAGATCGTCGAGGAAGGTACGGTCCAGCTGCTTAAAGGCGCGCTTGAGCAGATCGGCCAGCGCCTGATAAGTCGGTTTTCCTTCCACCGGTGCAATCGCCTGTCCCGCTTCTTCAAGGCGAGCGCGAACTTCATGGAACCAGTGCAGCAGAGTGGGCGGCAATGGCGTTACCGAACGTTTACCCAGCCACCATAAACCCTGCATCGGCAGGCTGCATGCAAAGAGCGCGGTCGCCACCGCTGGGCCCAGCTGTCCGCCCAGCGCAATCTGCCAGGTCAGCGTAAACACCGCCAGCGGCGGCATAAAGCGAATAGCAAAACGCGTGACGCTTGATACGCGGTTTTCAGGAAAGATCGGCGCGAGGCGTTTATCATTCGGCCAGGTCTTCATATAGTGCTGGCCGTTTTGAAAAATACGGAACCAGCCAGTATTGCCAGAATCATTTGCCATTGCGGACCTCAACTAAAACAGCAAAAAATAAAATAATTTTATAACTACACAACTTTACGTGACATCCTTCAAAATTTTTTGTCTTTAAAGGGGACACTCGCTATCCTGACCAACGCTAATACCGTACTGGAAGCGGGTTAAACCGTAAATAACAAACGTAGCGGCTCGCTTTCGCTGAGTAAAATTCAAAATTTTGCGTAAAATTACCGAAATTTTTTGCGGAGAAGCAACATTTTGACTACCGCAACAAGGTTATGATTAATCACCCCGCTTTCATGGGCTACGCTGATAGTCTGATTGCCTTATTTTTAGCCACTTTTAACAAATAGGTACTTCCATGTCGAGTAAGTTAGTACTGGTTCTGAACTGCGGCAGTTCTTCACTGAAGTTCGCCATCCTGAATGCTGCCAGCGGAGATGAGTATCTTTCCGGCCTGGCTGAATGCTTCCATCTGCCTGAAGCGCGCATTAAATGGAAACTAGACGGAGAAAAACATGAAGCCCCTCTTGGCGCGGGTGCCGCACACAGCGAAGCCTTAAATTTCATTGTTAAAACTATTCTGGCACAAAAACCAGAGCTTTCGGCACAAATTGCTGCAATTGGTCATCGTATCGTGCACGGTGGCGAGCAACTGACTAAATCTGTCGTGATCACCGATGCGGTCGTTCAGGGAATAAAAGATAACGCCTCGTTTGCGCCGCTGCACAACCCGGCGCATCTGATCGGCATCGAGGAGGCTATGAAGAACTTCCCGCATCTTTCCGATAAAAATGTGGCGGTTTTCGATACGGCTTTCCATCAGACAATGCCGGAAGAGTCTTATCTCTATGCCCTGCCCTATAAACTCTATAAAGAGCACGGTGTCCGCCGCTACGGTGCGCATGGCACCAGCCACTATTATGTGACGCATGAAGCGGCAAAAATGCTTAACAAGCCAGTCGACGAGCTGAACATCATTACCTGCCATCTGGGTAATGGCGCATCCGTCGCGGCCGTGCGTAACGGCAAATGCGTGGATACTTCAATGGGTCTGACGCCGCTGGAAGGCCTGGTGATGGGCACCCGCAGCGGTGACATCGATCCGGCCATCATCTTCTATCTGCACGACACGCTTGGCATGAGCGTTGACGCGATCAACAAACTGCTGACTAAAGAGTCAGGGCTGCTGGGCCTGACTGACGTCACCAGCGACTGCCGCTACGTCGAAGATAACTACGAAACCAAAGAAGATGCGAAACGCGCGATGGATGTCTTCTGCCACCGGCTGGCGAAATACATCGGCAGCTACAGCGCCATGATGGAGGGCCGTCTGGATGCGGTGATCTTCACCGGCGGTATCGGCGAAAATGCGGCAATGGTGCGCGAGCTGTCGCTGAAAAAACTGGGCCTGCTCGGTTTCGAGGTGGACCACGAGCGCAACCTGGCGGCGCGCTTCGGCAAGGCCGGCTTTATTAATAAAGAAGGCACCCGCCCGGCGATTGTTATTCCGACTAATGAAGAGTTGGTTATCGCCCAGGATGCGGCGCGTCTTACCGCCTGATATTTCCTTCACCGTCAGCTCAGGCTGACGGTGTCGTTTTTGACACTACCTAAAGCGAGGTTCAAACGTGTCACGTACAATCATGCTTATTCCGACTGGCACCAGCGTCGGCCTGACCAGCGTCAGCCTCGGCGTTATTCGTGCCATGGAGCGTAAAGGCGTTCGTCTCAGCGTCTTCAAACCTATCGCGCAGCCGCGCGCTGGCGGCGATACGCCGGACCAGACCACCATGATCATCCGTAAGAACTCATCTATCCCCGCTGCCGACCCGCTGAAAATGTCGCGCGTGGAGTCACTGCTGGGCGCTAACCAGCAGGACGTTCTGATGGAAGAGATCATCGCCCGCTACCACGAAAACACCAAAGATGCGGAAGTGGTGCTGGTGGAAGGCCTGGTGCCGACGCGTAAACACCAGTTCGCTAACGCGCTCAACTACGAAATTGCTAAAACGCTTAACGCCGAAATTGTATTTGTTATGGCGCTGGGCAATGACTCACCTGCCCAGCTGAAAGAGCGTATCGAACTGACGCAAAGCAGCTTCGGCGGCAGCAAGAACAAAAACATTACCGGCGTCATTATCAACAAACTGAACGCGCCGGTGGATGAGCAAGGCCGCACGCGCCCGGATCTGTCAGAGATTTTTGATGACTCCACCAAAGCCAGCGTGGCGAATATCGATCCGAAACAGCTGTTCGCCGACAGCCCGCTGCCAGTGCTGGGCTGTGTGCCCTGGAGCTTTGAGCTGATCGCCACGCGCGCCATCGATATGTGCCATCACCTGAATGCTGAGGTGATCAACGAAGGCGAGCTTGCTACCCGCCGCGTGAAATCGGTGACCTTCTGCGCGCGCAGCCTGCCGCATATGCTGGAGCATTTCCGTCCTGGCTCGCTGCTGGTCACCTCAGCGGACCGCCCGGACGTGCTGGTAGCCGCCTGTCTCGCCGCGATGAACGGCGTTGAGATCGGCGCCATCCTGCTGACCGGTGGCTATGAGATTGACAGCCGTATCGCCAAACTGTGCGAGCGCGCCTTCCAGACCGGCCTGCCGGTATTTATGGTAAAAACCAATACCTGGCAAACCTCGCTCAGCCTGCAAAGTTTCAACCTGGAAGTGCCGAGCGACGATACCCAGCGCATCGAAAAAGTGCAGGAGTATGTGGCGAACTACATCAACGCCGACTGGGTTGAATCGCTGACCGCCGCGTCCGAACGCAGCCGTCGCCTGTCACCGCCAGCCTTCCGCTACCAGCTGACCGAGCTGGCGCGCAAAGCGGGCAAACGCATCGTGCTGCCGGAAGGCGACGAGCCGCGTACCGTTAAAGCCGCCGCGATCTGCGCTGAACGCGGCATCGCCACCTGCGTGCTGCTGGGCAACCCGGATGAGATCCAGCGCGTCGCTGCGGCTCAGGGCGTCGAGCTGGGCAAAGGCATTGAGATCGTCGATCCAGAAGTGGTACGCAACAACTATGTGCCGCGCCTGGTAGAGCTGCGCAAAAACAAAGGCATGACTGAAGTGGTCGCGCAGGAGCAGCTGGAAGATAACGTGGTGCTCGGCACCATGATGCTGGAAAGCGGTGAAGTCGACGGACTGGTATCCGGCGCGGTGCACACTACCGCCAACACCATTCGTCCGCCGCTACAGCTGATTAAAACCGCGCCGAACAGCTCGCTGGTCTCCTCGGTGTTCTTTATGCTGCTGCCGGAACAGGTTCTGGTCTATGGCGACTGCGCCATCAACCCGGACCCGACGTCAGAGCAGCTGGCAGAGATCGCCATTCAGTCTGCGGATTCCGCGCAGGCCTTCGGTATTGAACCGCGCGTTGCGATGATCTCCTACTCGACCGGTAACTCTGGCGCGGGCAGCGACGTAGAGAAAGTACGTGAAGCGACGCGTATCGCCCAGGAGAAACGCCCGGATCTGGTTATCGACGGCCCGTTGCAGTATGACGCAGCGATTATGGAAGATGTCGCGAAGTCGAAAGCACCGAACTCAGCGGTTGCAGGTCGCGCCACGGTCTTTATCTTCCCCGATCTCAATACCGGCAACACCACTTACAAAGCGGTACAGCGCTCAGCCGACCTGATCTCTATCGGTCCGATGCTGCAAGGTATGCGCAAGCCGGTTAACGATCTGTCGCGCGGCGCGCTGGTTGACGACATCGTCTATACCATTGCCCTGACTGCCATCCAGTCACAGCAGGCTGAAGGCTAACCGCCAACAGTTAGCGCCCTGATGAAAAAGAGCATGCCCACGCGCATGCTCTTTTTTTTACCGCATCGGCTACTGGCGAATCTCGCCCGCCACGCTAACACTGAAAAGATGCCCTTTCGGTGAAATCAGCGAGGCCCCGCCATGAGTAACAGCGATCTGCATACCCGCCGCCTGAACGCCACGCCGCGCGGTGTTGGCGTCATGTGCGATTTCTTTGTCGTTAAAGCGGAAAACGCGACGCTCTGGGACAATAACGGACGCGAATATACCGACTTCGGCGCGGGCATCGCGGTGCTCAACACTGGCCATCGCCACCCCAAAGTCATTGAGGCGGTTAAAGCGCAGCTTGACTGCTTTACGCATACCGCCTTCCAGATCGTTCCCTATGAAAATTACCTGACGCTGGCGGAGCGGCTGAACCAGCGCGTGCCCATTAATGGCCCGGCGAAAACCACCTTCTTCTCGACCGGTGCCGAAGCGGTAGAAAACGCAGTGAAAATCGCGCGCGCCGCCACCGGACGGCCCGGCATTATTGCCTTTACCGGTGCCTTTCATGGCCGCACGCTGATGACGCTGTCGCTCACAGGCAAAGTGACACCCTATAAAACCGGCTTTGGCCCGTTCGCCAGCCCGGTGTACCACGCCCGCTACCCGGATGCGCTGCACGGCGTTAGCGTTGAGGATGCGCTGGAGAGCCTGGCCGCGCTGTTCCGCAGCGACATCAGCCCGCAGCAGGTCGCCGCTATCCTCTATGAACCCATCCAGGGCGAAGGCGGCTTTTACGTCGCGCCGCCTGCGTTTGTGCAGGCGCTGCGCCAGCTCTGTGACCAGCACGGTATCCTGCTGATTGCCGATGAGATTCAGAGTGGTTTCGCGCGCAGCGGCAGGCTGTTTGCCAGCGATTACCTTCCCGAAGCGAAACCCGATATCGTGACGATGGCGAAAAGCCTGGCAGGCGGTATGGTGTTGTCGGCGGTATCGGGCCGGGCAGAGATCATGGATGCGCCGCAGCCCGGCGGACTGGGCGGCACTTATGCGGGCAGTCCACCCGCCATCGCCGCCGCGCTCGCCGTGCTGGAAATTATTGACGAAGAGAAACTGTGTGAGCGCGCGCTGCGGCTCGGCGAGCAGCTGCGCGAAACCCTGCTCGGCGCTGGCTGCCGCGCGCTGGCAGAAGTGCGTGGACGCGGCTCCATGCTGGCGGCGGAGTTCCATACCGAAGAAGGCCAGCCCTGCCCGGCCACGGCAAGTGCCATTCAGCGTAAGGCGCTTGAACAGGGCCTGCTGCTGCTCACCTGCGGCGTTCACGGCAACGTTATCCGCTTCCTCTATCCACTCACCATACCGGACGAGCAGTTCAGCGCCGCGCTAAGCCTGCTGGCGACTATTCTGGCTGAGCACTAAAAGGTTCGAATTTTAACCACCAGCCGCACTCAGTTCCATAAAGGTGTGGGTGACGGCCGGTGAAGTAAAGCGTCCGCCGCAGGGAAGCGGCGGCCGAGGCCACACGGACGTGTTCACGCCGACTTTACGCAACCGGCCGTCACCCGCACCTGAAAAGCACGCTCACCACCGGCTGCAAAAAAAACGCCCGATTGGGCGTTTTTTTAAATCATTAGAATCAGGCTTCGCCGTTGCGCGTCAGCCACAGCGACAGCGCCTTCAGCGAATCATCGGTAAACTCATCGCAGCGCGCGGTAATCTCGTCCGGCGTCATCCAGAACACCTCATCCACCTCTTCTTCCTGCATAGCGAACGGGCCGTGGTAAACGCAGCTAAACAGACCGCCCCAGACGCGGACATGCTCATCTTCAAAATAGAACTTACCTTGCTCGGCGAAAGGCACATCTGCGATGCCCAGCTCCTCTTCGGCCTCGCGGCGCGCCGACTCCAGCAAATCTTCCCCGCTCTGCACCACGCCGCCTGCGGTGGCATCCAGCATACCGGGCATGAAGTCTTTCGTCTCGGTGCGACGCTGCACCAGAATTTTGCCTGCGCCGTCATGCACCACGATATAGGTCGCGCGATGGCGCATCCGCTGCGCACGCATCTGCGCACGGGTAGCCTGCGCGATCACTTCATTCTCTTCATTGACGATATCGACCCACTCGATACCCTCGCCCGCGGTTTGATCCACCATCCGGAAACCCTTATCTGTTCTGGCGTGCCGTGCGACACGCACCTGATTGCCACGTCATTGTTATAGTGTGCTGTAAGGTAATCACTTCCGCTCGCCTGAGCAAGCGGCACTACCTATCGTTGTTTGCCGCTTTCCGCCAGCCAAAGCTGTACTGAGGCGCGCTGCCACTGAAATTCAGCATAATCCCGCAGCTTAGCGGGTAGCGCATCACCATGCAGCGCCAGACGGTTGAGCATTACCGCCAAATCTGTATCGGCGACAGACCACTCACCAAACAGGTTCTGCTGATTATCCGGCAGCAGACGCAGCGTTGCCGCAATCAGCTTATCCGCCGCCTGCACTGCCGCTGGAGTCAACGGCGGAAACCGCTCGCCAGCAAACAACACCTCGGTCGGCCGCTCCTGACGGATCGGCAGCAAATCGCTGCGCAGCCACGCCTGGACCTCACGCGCCCGGGCTCGCTTCTCACGATCGCGCGGATAAAGGCGCTCAAATTCTGGTGCCGGGAAACGCTCCTCAAGATATTCAGCAATAGCGGAAGATTCGTTCAACACAAATTCATCGACCTGCAGCGTCGGCACGCGACAGGTCAGCGACAGCGCACGGTAGTCACTGGCGAGCTGCTGATTCTGAGAGAGATCGATGCGCTTAAGCGTAAACGGGATGCCTTTCTCGGTAAGGGCAACGTAAACCGACATGGCGTAAGGACTAAAAAACGATGAATCTGACCACAGCGTGATGGACGGGTAATTCATCTGCTACCTCAACTGACTTATCCGGATTGCCTGATTTTTACCGATTTCTTTTCAGCAAAGCAACGGCCGGCTGGTCCGATGTTCTCAAACCGCGACGCAGCCCATCGGCGCGCGGGCGCTCTTCTTCTATGCTAAATCAGTGCGTAGCAAAAAAATGATAAGGAGACGCAACATGCACATTCTCGTGACCGGCGGCACCGGACTTATCGGCCGCCACCTTATTCCTCGCCTGTTGTTGCTCGGGCATCAGGTTAGCGTCGTGACGCGCGATGTCGCCGCCGCGCGCGAAAAGCTCGACGCGCGCGTCGCACTCTGGTCAGGTCTGGCACAGCAGCAGAATCTCGACGGCGTTGACGCAGTTATCAATCTTGCAGGCGAACCCATCGCCGATAAACGCTGGACCGAACAGCAGAAGCAGCGGCTGTGCGAAAGCCGCTGGCAGATCACTGAACGCATCGCCTCGCTGATTAACGCCAGCCAGCATCCGCCGCAGGTGCTGATCTCCGGCTCGGCTACCGGCTATTACGGCGACACTGGCGATCTGGTACTGACGGAAGAGGATAACGGCCAGGATGAGTTCACCCATCAGCTCTGCGCACGCTGGGAACAGCTGGCAATGAGCGCCCAGAGCGATCGTACCCGCGTTTGCCTGCTGCGCACCGGCGTGGTGCTGGCAAGCGAAGGCGGTGCGCTAGGTAAAATGAAGCTGCCGTTTAAGCTTGGTGTTGGTGGCCCTGTCGGCAGCGGCAAGCAGTATCTGCCGTGGATCCATATCGACGATATGGTCAACGCTATCCTCTGGCTGCTGGACAATGAAGCGTTGAGCGGCCCGTTCAATATGGTGTCGCCCTATGCCGTGCGCAATGAGCAGTTCGCCGCCACGCTCGGACACGTCATGCACCGCCCGGCTTTTATGCGCACGCCCGCTAGCGCCATCAAAATGATGATGGGCGAATCGGCGGTGCTGGTGCTGGGCGGACAGCATGTGCTGCCGAAACGGCTGGAGGCGTCCGGCTTTGGTTTTCGCTGGTATGACTTGCAGGAGGCATTGCAGGATGTGGTCGGGAAACCCGCAGGTAAAGGCGCGGCTTAACAGCAGAACGTCTCCTCCGCAAAGCGGAGGAGACCGCTTTTACTTCAGCGAGCCTTTGAGGAACTGCTGTAAACGCGGGCTTTTCGGGTTGCCAAACAGCTCATCCGGCGGCCCTTGCTCTTCAATCTTGCCCTGGTGCAGAAAGATCACGTGACTGGAAACGTGGCGCGCAAACTCCATTTCATGCGTCACCACCACCATGGTTTTGCCCTCTTCCGCCAGCTTCTGCATGATACGCAGAACTTCGCCTACCAGCTCGGGGTCGAGCGCCGAGGTCGGTTCGTCAAACAGCAACACCTCCGGCTCCATCGCCAGCGCACGCGCGATAGAGACGCGCTGCTGCTGACCGCCAGAGAGATGCACCGGATATTTCGCCTGCGCGCGCTCGTCGATACCGACTTTATTCAGGTAATTAACGGCGCGGGCGCGCGCTTCTGCCTTGCTCAGCCCCAGTACCTGAATCGGCGCTTCCATCACATTCTCCAGCACCGTCATATGGCTCCACAGGTTGAAGTGCTGAAACACCATGGTCAGGCGGGTGCGCAACGAACGCAACTGCTCTTTGTTGGAGACTTTCAGCTGACCGTCGGTGTCGCGTACCAGATTGATCGGCTCGTTGGTGACGGAGATCGTGCCTTCGCTCGGCTTCTCAAGGAAGTTGATGCAGCGCAGGAAGGTACTCTTACCCGAACCCGACGAGCCAATGATGCTAATCACGTCGCCCGCATCGGCCTGTAAAGAAACACCTTTTAATACTTCATGGTCACCGTAACGCTTATGCAGTTCGGTCACGCTTAATTTGTTTTCAGCCATAGTTCTACTCAATGCGATGACGAAGGTTTGATGTGTGCGAGGAAGCGGCGCTCCGCCAGACGGAACAGGCTAATCAACACATAAGAGATAATCAGATAGAGCACTGCCGCAATGCCGAACGCGGTAAACGGCTGGTAGGTCGCCGAGTTAATGTCGCGCGCGATCTTCAACAGGTCTGGCACCGTGGCGGTAAAGGCCAGCGCCGTGGAGTGCAGCATCAGAATCACTTCGTTACTGTAGGCGGGCAGCGCGGTACGCAGCGCAGACGGCAGAATAATGCAGCGATAGAGCTTAAAGGTAGAGAATCCATAGGCACGTGCCGCCTCGATCTCACCGTGCGGTACAGCGCGAATCGCTCCGGCGAAAATCTCGGTGGTATAGGCGCAGGTATTCAGCGTGAACGCCAGCAGCGTACAGTTCAACCCGCTGCGGAAAAAGGCGTTCAGCAGCTCCGATCCTTTCACCACTTCCAGCGTATACATGCCGGAGTAAAACACCAGCAGCTGCACGTAGAGCGGCGTACCACGAAACACGTAGGTAAACAGCCAGACGGGCATACTGACAAAGCGGTTCGGCGATACGCGCGCAATTGCCAGCACGACCGCCAGACAGCCGCCGATCACCACAGACAAAATCAGCAGCCATAAGGTAATGGCAACGCCGGTAAAGCGGTAGCCGTCGGTCCAGAGCAGGGATTTCCAGTACTCCTGAATAATATCGATCATAGCTCTGCCCTTTTTACACCTACCGAGTAGCGGCGGTTGAGCCACCACAACACGCCGTTAGACAGCGTGGTAAAGATTAAATAGATCGCGCCGGCAACAATCGCGAAGTAGAACGGCTGCCAGGTACTTTTACCCGCCAGCTGTGTGGCCTTCACCACATCTTCCAGCCCGAGCAGCGAGACCAGCGCCGTGGCTTTCAGCACCACCTGCCAGTTATTGCCGATGCCGGGCAGCGCGTAGCGCATCATGCCGGGAAACAGTATGCGGCGAAATACCTGCGAGCCGGTAAAACCGAACGCCGTGGCGGCTTCGATTTGGCCTCTCGGCACGGCGAGAAACGCGCCGCGAAAGGTTTCGGTAAAATAAGCACCGTAGATAAAACCGAGCGTGATAATACCGGCCACCATCGGGTCGATATCAAACTGGGCAACGCCTATCGCGTCGGTCAGCGCGTTAAGGGCGATCTGCAAACCGTAAAAGATCAGCAGCATCAGCACCAGATCGGGCACGCCGCGAATCAGCGTGGTGTAGCCTTCAGCCACCATCGCCAGCGGGCGGCTGCGAGAGAGTTTTGCGCCCGCGCCAATCAGGCCGAGCACCACCGCCAGTAATACTGAGCTGAGCGCCAGCTCCAGCGTTACCAGGGTGCCTTTGAGAATAACCTCAGAATAGCCGTACAACATTTAATCGATCCTGTCGTGGAGAAAAAATCAATGTCCTGCCCGCTGGCGTACCAGCGAGCAGTCCTGATCGGTTCAAGCAGTAACCATCAGGTAAAGGTCGACAGGGTTAGTCACCGTACACATTGAAATCAAAATACTTTTTCGCAATCTTATCGTAAGTTCCATCTTTGCGCATCGCTTCAAACGCCTTGTCGATAGCGGCTTTCAGCTCGCTGTCGTCTTTACGCAAACCCATGCCGGTGCCGACGCCAAAGATTTTGTCATCTTTCACGGCCGGGCCTGCGAAGGCGTAGTTCTTGCCGATCGGCTGTTTCAGGAAGCCTTCGCTTGCCTGGATCTCATCCTGGAACGCAGCGTCGATACGGCCCGCATTCAGGTCCTGATAGACCAGATCCTGGTTAGCGTAAGGGGTGACGTTAACGCCTTTTGGACGCCAGTTCTGGTTGGCGTAGGTTTCCTGCGTGGTGCCCTGCAGCAGGCCGATGTTCTTGCCCTTCAGCGACTCAATGGTCGGCTGAATCGGCGAGCCTTTGGCTGCTACCAGGCGCGCGTTGGCCGCATAGAGCTTATCGGAGAAAGCGATCTCTTCCTGACGTTTTTCCGTGATGGAGAGTGAGGAGATAATGGTGTCGATCTTCTTCGCCTTCAGCGACGGGATCAGCGCGTCAAAGTCGCTTTCGACATAGGTGCACTTCGCGTTAATGCGTTTACAGATTTCGTTGGCAAGGTCGATATCGAAGCCGACTAACTGCCCTTGCGCGTTTTTCGATTCGAACGGCGGGTAAGTCGGGTCAGTCCCAATGCGAATTGATGACGGCACCGCGGCGAACACGCTGGCGGCGCTGGTCAGGCCCAGCATAAGAGAAAGAGCCAGAACTCGCTTTTTCATAGATTACCCTCAGTGAAGTGCTTTTTGTTATGGGTGCGTGATGTGTTTGCGCTTGTTAAGCCACATATTTCTTGCATATTTCATGCCAGCAATGCAAGCCATTCGCGCGCCCGGCGCCGCGTCAGTAAGGCGTTGCCGCCGGGTTTGTGAGGGGAATATATCAGTGATGTCAGAGAGAAAAAGCGACCTTGTTAACTTTTGGTGCACCAAATGCACGAAGAGTGATCGCCCGCGCGCATTTGCACCTGAATAGTGCAAAATATGACGGTTATGCACCATTCCAGCGCGTAAAAAGATCCTGCGGCAGCGTAATGTCGAACTGATCGACCACGCGGTTAACCGTCTGATCCACCAGCTCCATTATCGACTGCGGGCGATGATAAAAGGCCGGCACCGGCGGCATAATCACCGCGCCCAGCTCGGCAGCGGTGGTCATCATGCGCAAATGACCGATATGCAGCGGGGTTTCGCGCACCCCCAGCACCAGCTTGCGTTGCTCTTTCAGCACCACATCGGCGGCGCGCGTCAGTAGGCTGTCACTGTAGCTGTGTACGATGCCGGAGAGGGTTTTCATCGAGCACGGCAGGATCGCCATGCCCAGGGTCTTAAAGGATCCTGACGAGATGCTGGCGGCGATATCGCGCACGTCGTGCACCACATCGGCCAGCGCCTGCACTTCGCGCAGCGTGTAGTCGGTTTCAAGGCTCAGCGTCTGCCGCGCCGCCGGACTCATCACCAGATGGGTTTCCACCTCGCTGACCTGCTGCAGCACCTGCAACAGGCGCACGCCGTAGATCGCGCCGCTTGCGCCAGAGATGCCAATGATGAGTCGTTTCATGCGTGTTCCTTGCGGGTTCAGAGAGGCGCTATGATAGCGCGGGCCGGAGCAGGAAAACAAACGGGGCGGATTTCTCCGCCCCGTGCTTTTCCTGTTCTCGCTGAGAACGCGCTTAGCCTTCGTTATGCAGCTCGAGGTTCTCGACTTCGTTCTGGCGCTGCAGCGCTTTGGCGTCATCGTTGCGCAGCGACTGGAGATACTCCAGGTACTGCTGATCGACATCTTTGGTGACGTAGACGCCGTTAAACACCGAGCATTCGAACTGAGCGATATCGGGGTTCTCTTCGCGCACCGCTTCAATCAGGTCATCCAGATCCTGGAAAATCAGGGCGTCGGCTTTGATCAGCTGGCAGATCTCATCCACTTCACGGCCGTGCGCGATCAGCTCAGTGGCGCTTGGCATATCGATGCCGTAGACGTTCGGGAAGCGGATTTCCGGCGCGGCAGACGCCAGGTAAACGCGTTTCGCGCCCGCTTCGCGCGCCATCTCGATAATCTGCTCAGAGGTCGTGCCGCGCACGATAGAGTCATCCACCAGCAGCACGTTCTTGTCGCGGAACTCGGCGCGGTTGGCGTTGAGCTTGCGGCGAACGGCGCTGCGGCGCAGCTGCTGGCCCGGCATGATGAAGGTGCGGCCGACGTAGCGGTTTTTCACAAACCCCTGACGATAGGGCTTGTCAAGAATGCGCGCGATCTCCAGCGCGATATCGGTAGAGGTTTCCGGGATCGGGATCACCACGTCGATATCGAGATCTTCCCACTCGCGAGCGATTTTCTCGCCCAGCTTGGTGCCCATGCGCACGCGCGCGCTGTAGACGGAGATCTTGTCGAGGAACGAATCGGGACGCGCAAAGTAGACGTACTCGAACAGGCACGGGTTGCTTTTCGGGTTCTCGGCGCACTGGCGCGTAAACAGCTGGCCCTGCTCGGTGATATAGACGCCTTCGCCCGGCGCGACGTCGCGCAGGAACTCAAAGCCCAGCGTATCGAGCGCCACGCTTTCGGAGGCGACCATATACTCGACGCGGCTGTCAGGCAGCACGCGCTTGCCCAGCACCAGCGGACGAATGCCGTTGGGATCGCGGAAGGCAACCATGCCGTGGCCGATGATCATGGCGACGACGGCGTAAGCGCCGCGCACCTGCTGATGCACCGCCGCCACCGCAGCAAAAATGTTGTCTGACTCCAGCGGGTCGTTCTGAAAACGGTCCAGCTCTTGCGCGAAGATATTCAGCAGGATTTCAGAGTCTGACGTGGTGTTGACGTGACGGCGGCCCTTTTCGAACAGGTGCTTGCGCAGGTCGTGCGCGTTAGTCAGGTTGCCGTTATGGGCCAGCGTAATACCGTACGGCGAGTTAACGTAGAACGGCTGCGCTTCAGAGGCGCTGGAGCTGCCTGCGGTCGGGTAGCGAACGTGGCCGATCCCCATATTGCCCTGCAGACGCTGCATGTGGCGAGCTTCAAAGACATCGCTGACGAGGCCGTTTGCCTTACGCAGACGGAAGCACTTCAGCGCATCGATAGTACAAATGCCTGCGGCGTCCTGCCCGCGGTGCTGCAGCACCGTTAACGCATCATAGATCGACTGGTTGACCGGCATAAACCCGGTGATACCAACAATACCGCACATGTTGTCATTTCCTCATTAGCCGCACTCCCGGTGGCGTCACCGGGGCAAAAAACTCGACGTGCTTTTCAGGTAGTCAAAAAACCATCTGATTATGTAACTGAACTGGGGAATGAGCTGGGACTGCTGCCAGTCCGGGCTTTTGGAAAAGCCGGTGAATGTATCGAGGAAGAAAAGGATCGCGCTCACGATCAGCACGCCGCGTAACGCCCCGAAACAGACCCCCAACACCCTGTCGGTTCCCGACAGGCCGGTCTTTTCAACCAGCGAGCCGATCACATAGTTGACTATCGCGCCGACAATCAGCGTCGCGACGAACAGCACCGCGATGGCGATACCGTTACGCACCAGTTCGTCGTCAAAACCTGTAAACCAGACTGCAAGGTAGGCGTAGTAATGACTGGCGATAAAAAACGCGCATCCCCAGGTAACGAGAGATAAGGCTTCACGGACAAACCCTCGAATCAGGCTGACCAGAGCCGAAAAACCAACTACCGCAATAATGACGTAATCAATCCAGATCATGAACTCTTCCAGCGCCAGTGCGTCTGCACCCCTGCATCCAGTTCGGGGCGCATTCTAACAGAAAAAGAAAACGTTTGCGTAGCGCTTTTCCTTTTCACCTTCCATAAAAAGGGCGATGAAAAAAACTTTCCTCGCCCTCTGAAGATTCAACTGTTCAAGTCGTTGAATCGAAACTATTTATATCACGCCGCGCGGCTTTAACCCTGCGTGCGGCGCCGCCTATTTATGCCATCGGCGGCGCCAGTCAATGTTTTAGCGCGCGCTGTAAGGCTTCACCACGCCGCCGAGGCCGGAGACGCTTTGCAGCTCTGAAAGCGAGCTCTGCAGTTTGGCTTTCGAGGCGTCCGGACCGACATAGATACGGGTGATTTGCCCCTGCACCGGCGTTGACGGCACGGTAAAGGCGCGATAGCCCGACAGACGCAGCTTCGCGACGATTTCGCTGACCTTCGCCGCATTTTTCAGCGCGCCAAGCTGCACCACGTAAGCCTGACCGGCAGGCGCGCTCTGCTCTGCCGCCTTCGGCGTTTCCACTGGCTTCGCCGGTTCGCTCTGCTTCGTTTCCACCGGCTTCGTTTCCACCGGCTTAGACTCGACCGGTTTCGGCTGCGCTTTCGGCTGCTCGACCGGTTTCGCTTTCGGCTGTTCCGCCGGCCGGGTTTTCGGCTGCTCAACCTGACGCGGTTTCGCTGGCGTGCTCTGATGCACCGGCGGCGGCGTCACCACGCTGGGTTCGCTTTCACTCTGCGGCGTGGCGTTGCCCTGCTCGGCGACAGGATTGTTAGCAACGCTGCTGCCGCTGCTTACCGCGCTGCCCGCGCCCTGCGGCGGCTGCGCCGGCAGCGGCTGCGTCACCGGCGGCACCATCTCGCTATCCTGCTGGTCATCCGGCTTCGGCACCAGCGGGATCGCCGCGAACTCCTCTTTATAGTGCTTCTTTTTGCCGTCCAGCAGGCCCGGCAGCACAATCACGCCGACCGCCACCAGAATAATGGTGCCGACCAGGCGGTTCTGAAACTTACTTGCCACGACCTTTCTCCGTCTCTGTCGATTCCATGACCTGCGCCACGGTATGGAAAGATCCACATACCAGCACGATGTCCTGCGCCTCGGCCTGGCCGCGCGCCGCCTGCCAGGCGCCCTCCACGTCGGCAAAGGCGGTGGCCGCGTCGCGAGGCAGATGCGCCATCAGCTCATCGGCAGGGGCGCCGCGCGGTCCGTCAAGCGGCGCGCAGTACCAGCGGTCGATTTGCGGCGCCAGCGCCGCCAGGGTGCCGGCAATGTCTTTGTCATGCAGCATCCCCACCACCGCGTGCACCCGGCCGCGTGCTGGCAGCTGCGCCAGACGCGAGGCCAGATAGCTCGCCGCATGCGGGTTATGCGCCACGTCGAGGATCACCCGCGGCGATTCGCTTACCGTCTGAAAACGGCCAGGCAGGATCGCCAGCGGCAGGGTATGCCGGATAATCGCTTCGCTGACCTTCAGGCCGGAGGCGCGCAGCGCCGCCAGCGCCGTGGCCGCATTGGGCAGCGGCACCTGCGGCAGAGGCAGATCGTTCAGCTCGCCCTGCGCGTCGCGGTAGGCCCAGCTTTCCGGCTGCTGGCTGTAGCGCCAGTCGTGGTCGCGCCGTAACAGCAGTGCGCCCTTCTCCGCCGCCACGGCGGCGATGCTGGCGGGCATATCTGGCTCGCCGACCACCGCAGGCTTGCCGCCGCGGAACACGCCCGCTTTCTCGCGACCGATGCTTTCACGATCGGGGCCGAGCCAGTCGGTATGATCCAGCGCGATGCTGGTCACCACCGCCACGTCGGCGTCGACGATATTGGTGGCGTCCAGGCGGCCGCCCAGCCCGACTTCGAGGATCGCCACATCGAGCTGCGCCTGCTGAAACAGGTTCAGCGCGGAGAGCGTGCCGAATTCAAAATAGGTCAGGGAAACCTCGCCGCGTCCCGCTTCGATTTTCGCAAAGCTGGCGGTATGCAGCGCTTCGTCAAGCTCTTCGCCCTGCACGCGCACGCGTTCGGTATAGCGCACCAGATGCGGCGAACTGTAGACGCCGACGCGGTAGCCCGCCGCCATCAGCAGCGTTTCGAGCGTACGGCAGGTGGTGCCTTTGCCGTTGGTGCCGGCGACGGTGAAGACGAAGGGCGCGGGTTTTAACAGGTCGAGGCGCTGCGCGACGCAGCGAATGCGATCCAGGCCCAGCTCGATGGTCTGCGTGTGCAGATGCTCAAGATAGTAAAGCCACGTGGCCAAAGGCGACGTGGCTTGAGGAAGGTGAAGAGTGTCCATATGTCCCGTTTAACAGATTTTGACCCGGTTCAGCCGGTTCGACGGTGCATTGGTGAAAGGCGCGGCGCGCGCGCCTCTCTCTCCTGTCAGGCCTCGTTGCTTTCCGGCTCTTCCGCAGGCGCGGTCGGTTCGCCATCGTGCAGCGGCGCGGGAAGATTCATCATCTTCGCCAGCAGGCTCGCCAGTTTATAACGCATTTCCGGGCGGCGAATGATCATATCGATCGCGCCCTTCTCAATCAGGAACTCGCTGCGCTGGAAGCCCGGCGGCAGTTTTTCGCGTACGGTCTGCTCGATAACGCGCGGACCGGCAAAGCCGATAAGCGCCTTCGGCTCAGCGACGTTCAGGTCGCCCAGCATCGCGAAGCTGGCGGAAACGCCGCCCATGGTCGGGTCGGTCAGCACCGAAATATAGGGCAGACCGCGCTCCTGCATTTTGGCCAGCGCGGCGCTGGTTTTCGCCATCTGCATCAGCGACATCAGCGCTTCCTGCATACGCGCGCCGCCGCTGGCGGAGAAACAGATCAGCGGACAGTTGTCTTCCAGCGCCTGCTCGACCGCACGCACGAAGCGCGCGCCGACCACCGAACCCATTGAGCCGCCCATAAAGGCGAACTCGAACGCGGCGGCCACAACCGGCATGCCGTGCAGCTGACCTTTCATGACGATCAGCGCGTCTTTCTCTTCTGTCTCTTTCTGCGCGGCGGCAAGGCGATCCTTATACTTCTTGGAGTCGCGGAATTTCAGGATATCCTTCGGCTCCAGCTCGCTGCCCAGCTCGGTCTGCGTGCCCTGATCGAGCAGGCTGTTGAGGCGCTCGCGGGCGTGCATGCGCATGTGATGGTCGCACTTCGGGCAGACCTCAAGATTACGCTCCAGCTCGGCGCGGTACAGAACCTGACCGCAGCTGTCGCACTTGGTCCAGACCCCTTCCGGGATGCTGGCACGGCGTGCAGGCGTAACGTTGCTTTTATTAAGAATGCGTTCAATCCAGCTCATTGAAGACCTTTTTGTTTAAAACTGACCTGGTCCAGTCATCTTATTTGCCGCTGAAAACCGCTTCAGCAGACATGAAATGTCGCTCATTAAACCACAACCCATTCCGACTGTGGATAAAAATCTGGTCTAACCGCGGCGCGACCGAACCCGTTACGGCTGTTTACCCTGTTTCGCCTGGCGGCGGTGACGCCACACTTCAATCACGCCGGGCAGCACCGATACGACAATGATCCCGACGATCAGCAGCTTAAGGTTCTCCTGCACCACCGGCAGGTCGCCGAACAGATAGCCCGCGTAGGAGAACAGCAGCACCCACGCCAGCGCGCCGGCGACGTTAAACAGGGCGAAATGGCGATAGGACATATGCCCCATGCCGGCGACGAAAGGCGCAAAGGTGCGCACAATCGGCACGAAACGCGCCAGGATGATGGTTTTGCCGCCGTGGCGATCGTAAAACGCATGGGTTTTATCGAGATAGCTGCGGCGGAAGATGCGCGAATTCGGGTTGCTGAACAGACGCTCGCCGAACAGACGGCCGATGGTGTAGTTCACCGCGTCGCCCAGCACGGCGGCCACTACCAGCAGCGCCGCCATCAGGTGGACATTGAGGTCGTTGCCCGGCAGCGCCGCCAGCGCGCCCGCCACGAACAGCAGCGAGTCGCCCGGCAGGAAAGGCGTGACCACCAGGCCGGTTTCACAAAACAGGATCAGGAACAGAATGGCGTAAATCCAGATGCCGTACTGCGCAACCAGCTCGGCCAGATGCACATCAATATGCAGAATAAAATCAACCAAAAAATGGACGAACTCCATAACGCCTCTCTGACAATGACCTGCTAAATTAATCCACCAGGAACAACGGTCCCATTGGCGGTTCGGGTAGTGCAAAATGCGACGGGTAATCCACCGCCACTAAATAGAGTCCTTCTGCTCTGGCTGTCGCCGCCGCCAGCGTGCGATCTTTCGCCGCCAGCAGTGTCGCCATCCACTCCTCCGGCTGGTTGCCGCAGCCAATCTCCATCAAACTGCCGACGATATTGCGCACCATGTGGTGCACAAAAGCGTTGGCCTTAATATCGACAATGACAAATGCGCCCTGCCGCGTGACGTTAAGGTGCATCACGTTGCGCCACGGCGTGCGCGACTGGCACTGCACGGCGCGAAACGAAGTGAAGTCGTTTTCGCCCAGCAGGCACTGTCCGGCGCGGTGCATCTTCTCCGCATCCAGCGGATGATAAAAATGCGTCACGCCCCGTCCGAGGATCGCCGGACGCAGCCGCTGGTTGTAAATCAGGTAGCGGTAGCGGCGGGCCGTTGCGCTAAAGCGCGCGTGAAACTCATCTGGCACTGCTTTTACCCAGCGCACCGCAATGTCTTCTGGCAGGTTAGCGTTGACGCCCAGCGTCCAGGCGCCATCGGCACGCTGCGAGGTGGTTTCAAAATGCACCACCTGGCCGGTGCCGTGCACGCCCGCATCGGTGCGCCCGGCGCAGAAGACGCTTACCGGATGGTTCGCCACTTTTGACAGCGCTTTTTCCAGCTTCTCCTGCACGCTGCGGACTTCCTGCTGGCGCTGCCAGCCGTAATAACGGCTGCCGTCATACTCAATACCGAGCGCCAGTTTATGCGTCTGACCTTCAGGCAACATTAATAGAGATACTCCTGCACCAGCTTCTCAGCAGTTTTCACCGCCATCAGCGCGCCGCCGAAGCGGATGTTGTCTGCGACTGACCAGAACTGCAGCAGTTCAGGAATACCATAATCGTTGCGCACGCAGCCAATGCTCAGCTGTTCGTTGCCAGACGCATCGCCGACCTGCGTCGGGTAATCATCTTCGTCGCTCAGATTGATGTCAGCGGCCTGCGCCAGCTCGGCGCGCGCCTCATCCGCCGACAGCGGACGCAGACTTTCCAGGTGCACAATCTGCGCGTTGCCGTAAAACACCGGCGCCTGCACGCTGCTGACCGCAATCGGCAGCCCTTCATCCTGCAACACTTTGCGCACCTGCTCGACCAGGCGACGTTCGCTGGCTACGCTGCCTTCCGCATCCGCCAGCTGCGGCAGCAGGTTAAACGCTAACTGCCGGCCAAAGTAGTGCTCGTCCGCCGGTATACCGTTGAGCAGTCGCGCGCTCTCGCCCGCCAGACCGTCCACCGCGCTCTTACCGTGGCTGGAAGCAGAGATCAGGTTGGTCACCTGCAAACGGCCTAAACCGGCCGCGTCCACCAGCGGTTTAATCGCACTCAGCAGTTGGCTGGTGAGGCTATCAGCGACGCTCACCAGATTGCGGTTGCGATAGTCCGCCAGCACATGCGGGTTAACGTCCGGCACTACCAGCGGCACATCCGGCGACAGCGCATACAGGTCGCTGCTGTCGATCACCAGGCAACCGGCGTTGGCGGCATCGTCGGCATAGCGCGCCGAGGCGTCGCGTCCGGCAACAAAAAAGGCCAGCTGCGCCTGCGACCAGTCGAAATCGGCCGCATTGTCGACGCGCACCGAGCGCCCCTCAAAACGCAGGATTTCACCGGCGCTGTTTTCGCTCGCCAGCAGATACAATTCACCAACCGGGAACTGGCGTTCCGCCAGCAGTTCCAGTACAGCGTTCCCTACTGCGCCTGTCGCGCCCAGTAGCGCAATATTCCAGCCGTCAGACATGTTGGTTTACTCCA